>Ga0302274_10002401_pt1 | contig 17182 bp, 11 predicted proteins | sample III_Bog_N2_1_FD_198755 | JGI IMG/M metagenome (GOLD analysis project Ga0302274, IMG submission 198755) | Peat permafrost microbial communities from Stordalen Mire near Abisko, Sweden - III_Bog_N2_1 | ecosystem: Environmental > Terrestrial > Soil > Wetlands > Peat | place: Sweden: Abisko...
GCTAACTAGCGAACCTCCGTTGGGCGCTCCGGGAATGAATTGCAACAAGTCAACTGCGGTCGGATCCAAACAAGAGAGCGGGATTTGACTATTGGGAAAGATAGCAGGAAGTGTATTGCCTTGCGGCACCACTGAGTATGGTGCTCCGTCTTGAATTACCCCTCCCCCAATGTTTAACGTGTCGGCCTGGCAGTTCGTGCGGCTTGACAGAAGTGCTGAGTTAGCGAGAACGCCGGTCAGAGGTGTATTGGAAAAGTCCGACACGATCGTGCCGTTCACAAGATTTGTGGGCGACGGCCGTTCGAGACTCGTCGGCACCGTCACCGCTGGAGATTGCAACCCCTGACGAATCCGCCGTCCCTCATACGAGGCAAAGAAAAACGTTCGGTCCTTTTTAATAGGACCGCCAAACGTCCCACCAAACTGGTTCTGGTTGAACTGCGGCTTGTCGCAAGAAAGTCCCTCCGCCGCCGTCAGACAATAATTATTCGCATTCAGCGCCTTGTTGCGAAAAAACTCGTACACATTTCCGTGCCAGTCATTCGTGCCCGACTTTGTAACCACGTTAATAACCGAGCCCGAGTTGCGACCATACTCTGCGTCGAACGTATTGGTGAGCACCCGAAACTCTTCGATACTGTCCGGCGAAGGCTGAACCGTTGGAAGATTGGCGAAAAGGTCATTAGCGTCACCGCCATTCACACTAAAATTGTTCGACCGCCCGCGTCCGCCATTCACCGAGACCGCGCCCGAGTTGTCACTTCCATAAACCAGAGTATTGCTGGAGCCAACCGTCGACATCACTCCCGGCTGCAATTGCAGAAGCTGATAGGTGTCGCGCGAGTTCAGCGGAAGATTCGAAACCTGCTTCGCATCCATCACCGCGCCCAACTGCGTGCTGGTCGTATCGACTAGCGGCGCTTCTGACGTCACTTCCACCGTCTCTTTTGTCGCACCAATCTGCAGCACCGAGTTGACGGTCACAATCTGGTTCAGGTCGACGTTGACACCGCGTTGCAGACTCTTCTTGAAGCCGGACAGATCGAATTCCAGCCGGTACGTGCCCACCGCTACCTGCGGGAATCCGTAGTCCCCGCCGCTGTTGGTCACACTTTCGTTGCTCACCCCCGTCGCCTCGTTCGTCAGCGTGACCTTCACTCCCGCCAGCACCGCGCCACTCGAATCCGCGACGCGCCCTAGAATTCGTCCGCCTGTGCCTTGGCCGAACGCAAAGACAGAGCACATCACGCACACGCTCAACACTAAGAGATAACTGGATGACCGGGAGAGTTTCGACGACGGCATGGAACGTTTCCTCCAAATCTCGGGGGCGATTTTTTTGGGATCCGATTGCTCTTGCGGACAAACCAAACCTTGCTATAATCGCGCAAGGTTAGAGACTTCGCCGCCCTCTGTCAAGTAGAAAACGACAAGCAGAAAAGTACACACGAGGAGTGCATTTCCTGCGAGCACGACCAGTAGGCACATTCCAGATTGCCTTTCAGCAATATGACAAGAGACGAACAGGCCTATCTCAAAATCGGCGACGTGGCCCGGCAAGTTGGAATTTCTTCGTCGGCCATCCGTGCCTGGGAAAAACTCGGCCTCACCCGCCCGCGCCGCACCGAGAGCCGCTATCGTCTCTACGCCGACAACGATGTGGGTTTGCTGAAGAAAGCGCGCTACCTGCGCAAAGTCCGCGGACTTAACGCCGCCGCCATCGTGCAGATGTTGAAGCGCGAAGGCGCAATCAGGCCTGCAACCAGCACCGGCTCATCGGCTATTGGGTCCCGCCTCCGGCGCCTCCGCACCAAGCGTGGCGTCGGCCTCGCTGAGGTCGCCGCCGCCGCCGGAATTTCCGTCGGTTTTCTCAGTGCCCTCGAACGCTCACAAATGAGCGCTTCCGTGGGCACACTGCGCAGGCTAGCACGCTACTACCGCACCAACATCCTTGATTTTTTCGATGCGACGGAATCGAATACCCGATTGGTCCGTCCCCTCAAACGAAAAGTTCTCGAGGCCGGTCCGGGCGTGCGCATGGAACTGCTCGCCTGGGGCAACAAGGTCATGGAGCCCCACCTCTTCCGCATCAAACCAAAATCAGGCAGCGGAGAGTCCTACGCCCATGAAGGCGAAGAATTTCTTTTCGTCCTGCGCGGAGAACTTAAGATCGCGCTTGACGGCGAGGAGTACCATCTGAAACGCGGCGACAGCTTTTATTTTGAGAGCGCCACGCCGCATCGCTGGAAAAACCCCGGCCGCACCGAGACCTGGCTGCTATGGGTCAACACGCCGCCGACTTTTTAAGAATGCGCTTAAGTAAGTATGCGCTTAAGAATGTGCCCGGGTTCGCGCCCGTCCTTTCAGGCGCTAACCGGAGCGACAGCCACAGCACAAGCCCGGACGTACAGTTCGCGCGGGTGCGAAAAGAAGAATAACGATGATCAGAAAATTGGCTTTCACCTTGTTCGTCGCTCTGCTCACCATAATCTGCGCCTCCTGCGCCAAGAAGACTCCCACGCTGAATCTTCTCGTCTGGGAAGGCTATGCCGATCCCTCGTACCTGAAAGCCTTCGAAGAGCAGAACCACTGCAAAGTGTCCGCATCCTACATGGGATCGAGCGACGAGTTAGTCGCCAAACTTCGCGGCGGTAGCGCCGGTAACTACGACGTCATCTCTCCCTCGAGCGATGTCGCCACCATGATCGCAACTTCCGGACTGGCCGCTCCCCTCGATCTCGCCAAACTTCCCAGCTACGCTCAACTCTCTCCGCAACTGACTTCTCTTTCCCTGGTCCGCGTGCAAGGCGATGCCTATGGAGTTCCCTTCATGTGGGGACCCGACCCCATGATCTACGACACCACCGTATTCCCCCGGTCTCCTGATAGTTGGAGCGTTCTATGGGATCCGAAGCTGAAAGGAAAAGTGTCCGTGTGGGACGACCTTTCCACTGTCTACATGGCAGCCCAGATTTTGGGATATGACAAACCCGACCCCGGTCATCTTTATAACCTCAGCGATCCGGAACTCGACGCCGTCAAAAAGAAGTTGATCGAGTTGAAACCCAACATTCGTAAGATGTGGTCCACCGGAGGTGAACTCACCAACCTCTTTCAAAATCACGAAGTTGTCATCGCCATGGGATGGCCTTTGATCACTAACCAACTCCGCAAAGCTAATTTTCCGGTCGGCGAGACCATCCCCAAGGAAAACACCACGGGATGGATCGATCACCTCATGATCACCGCCGGCAGCGAAAACAAAGATCTGGCCTACAAATTCCTCGAGTTCATGATCCAGGCGCAGACCCAGAAACAAGTCACCGACATCACCGGATACACCCCCGCGAATCCGCACGCTGCGCAATACATGACGCCTGAAGAAGTCAAGAACTTGCACCTCGACGACGTGGACAATTACCAGAAGCGCCTCTACTTCTGGCAAAATGTCCCACGCCGCGCCAAGTACAACGAAATCTGGAACGAAGTCAAAGCAACTCAGTAGAAAACCGGTGTGAAAAATGCGTGTGGTGGCGGGCATTCTTGCCGCCAAACGTAAGCAGCCCAAACGATAGCTATGCCAACGACGACGGCCCCATCAATAACCGGCGCTCAGCCTGCATCCTCGACCCTCCTCTCCATCCGTTCCGTCGCCAAACACTTCGGCAAGAACATCGTCCTTCGCGACATCTCCCTAGAAATTGCGGAGGGCGAGTTCCTTACCATCCTCGGCGAGAGCGGTTCCGGAAAAACCACTCTGCTCCGCATCCTCGCCGGATTCGAAGAGTCCACCTCCGGCGAAGTCTGGATGTCCAACGAGCGCCTCGACACCCAGCCTCCCTATCGCCGCCGCGTCAACACCGTCTTCCAGCACTACGCGCTCTTCCCCCACATGAACGTTGAGCAAAACGTCGGCTACGGATTGCAAATCGCCAAGCGCCCAGCCGCCGAAATCGCAGTTCGTGTCGCCGAGGCCCTCGACAAAGTCAAAATGTCCGCCTTTGCCAAATCCAAGCCCTCGAAAATCAGCGGAGGCCAGCAGCAGCGCATCGCTCTCGCTCGCGCCCTCGTAAATCGTCCGCGGCTGCTTCTCCTCGACGAACCGCTGTCCGCGCTCGACGCCAATCTCCGTCGCCAGATGCAAGTCGAACTCAAAGCACTCCAGCGCGAAGTCGGCATCACCTTCATCTTCGTCACGCACGATCAGGAAGAAGCCATGGTCATGTCTGATCGCATCGCCCTCTTGCGCTCAGGAGAACTCGAGCAGGTCGCCAGTCCCCGCGAGATATACAATCGCCCCGCAACCTCCTACACCGCCCAATTCATCGGACGCACCAATCTCCTCCACGCCGACATCCTCAACGGCACCGCATTGTGCGATCGTCTCACTTGGCCCACTTCTCTGCCCGATGGCGCCGCGCTTTTCTCGCTCCGTCCCGAATGCATTCGCTTGTCCAAGATCGCTCCGCCATCCCTTGCCACAGCCAAAACCCCGCCCAGCGTCCGTTTTCGCGCCAAGCTTCGCGACCAGGCGTTCCACGGAGCCACCGAACTTCTCCACGTCGAAACCGAAGGTGGACTCGTCCTCACAATCCGCACCGCCAGTCGCGGTGTCCCCGCCGGCCCGCTCGAGTTCGAATTCACCCCCTCTGACGCCGTCCCCGTCCGCCCCACCAGTCTCGGCTCAAACTCAACATCGACCTCAAACTCCAACGCCTCGGGCGAGGTTCGCGCCTGATGTTCTCTCGCGCCTACCGCACCCTCATCACCATGCCGCCGCTCCTCTGGGTCGCTTTGTTTCTGCTCGTCCCCTACTTACTCATGTTCTGCTACAGCTTCTGGTCCGTTTCCGATTCGGGGTCGATCATCCATTCCTGGAACCTCGCCAACTATCACGATCTCCTGACCAAGCCCGTCTACTGGCAAACTCTGCTCCGTTCGATGTGGATCGCCGCCCGCGTAACCTCCTTCTCGTTGTTATTGGGTTATCCGCTCGCCTACTTTCTCTCCTTCTACGCTGGCCGTAAAAAAGACCTCTACTATCAACTCGTCATCATTCCTCTCTGGGTCAGTTACTTGGTCCGCGCCTACGCCTGGAAAACCATACTCGGCAGCGACGGCGTTCTCAACACGCTTCTGCAATATGTCCACCTGACTCACCATCCGCTGGACTTCTTACTCTACAGCCCTTTCGCCGTCGTACTTACTCTCACTCATATCTATACGCCCTTCACGTTCTTACCCATCTACGCCTCTCTCGAGCATATCCCGAGCAACTTAGTCGAGGCCTCGCAAGATTTAGGAGCAACTCCCGCGCAAACTTTCTGGCGCGTCATCTTCCCGCTCTCCATTCCGGGAGTTCTAGCCGGCGCCACCTTCGCCTTCGTCCTCAGCCTCGGAGACTTTCTCGCACCGCTCCTCCTCGGTGGCCCCAGCGGCATCATGATCTCGAACATCGTAGTCAGCCTCTTCGGAGCCGCCTACAACTGGCCACTAGGCGCCGCCATCTCCCTCTGCATGCTGGCACTGGTTCTATCCTTATTAGTCTTCTCCGAACGCTTGGAGAAGAAATGGAGCTTCCAGTGACCTCAACCCGTGTCATCCCGAGCGGAGCAAGAACTTCACGAAGTGAAGTCCTTGCAGAGTCGAAGGACCCCTACTCCGTTCGTCCCGCCGGAGCAGTCCTATGACCCGCTCCCCTCGCCTCCTCACCCTCCACGCTCTCCTCGCCTTCGCCTTCCTCTATCTCCCCATCGTCATCCTCATCCTCTATTCCTTCAACGGACAAGGCGTCGGAGGCTTCCCGCCTCACGACCTGACTCTCAACTGGTATCGCATCCTCTTCAACGACGCTCCCATTTGGGACTCCGTTCTCAACAGCCTGATCGTCGCTGCCGCCGCGATGTTCATCGCTCTCGCCTTCGGAATCCCCGCCGCCCTCGCCCTCGACCGCACGCAATTCCCCGGCAAAGCTCTCTTCCGTCGCCTCGTTCTCCTCCCGCTCATCCTCCCCGGCATCATCACCGGACTTTCGCTCCTCATGCTTTTCCGCATCACCGATGTCAAACTCAGCCTTCTTACCATCGTCTTAGGACACGGCACCGCCCTCATCTCGGTCGCCACCACCGAAGTTTTCGCCGGACTCCAAAAACTCAATCGCGCCCAGGAAGAAGCTTCCCTCGACTTAGGAGCGACTTACTGGCAAACCTTCTGGCGCATCACCCTCCCCAACCTCAAACTCTCCATCATCGGCGCCGCCCTCCTCATCTTCACCCTCTCCATGGACGAGATCGCCGTCAGCTTCTTCCTCATCGGACGCGACAACACCCTTCCCCTCGAAATCTGGGGACGCCTCCGCCGCGGCATCACCCCAGAAATCAACGCTGTCTCCACCATCATCTTTCTGTTTTCGCTAATCGCAATCGTCCTCTGGTATCGCTTGCGCACCCGTGCCGAAAGCACGGGAGACAGTTGCGGAGTTAGTTGAAACTGCCGCAATTCAGCTCTAAATTTGTCGTCCTGAGCGCAGCGGGGACTTCACGCAAGTGAAATCCTTGCGGAGTCGAAGGACCCCTACTCCATTTCTCGGGTTTAGGATTGCCGTATAGCCGTGGGTACCCCAGTTCTGCGCGTCCTCTGCGCAGAACTGGGATAACAACCGCCGCGAATTCCGGGCTTCGTCGAGACCATTACGAATACGAAGTTCATCGCTTCCACGATCATCGCGCGTCTAGAAGTGAAAAATCAGATCGCTCGCAACCGTGAATTGATTGTGCTTGCGGCCATTGTCATAAGCTTTCTCGTCCCATGCGTGTTCAAAACGCAGCTCGGGACGCAACTGGATCGTGCTGCCGATCCAGTGGCACCACGTGATTGAGTTCTCGGAATACTTCGTCGCATAGCCTGTTCGCTGTCCTTTTTTGTCGTCAAGAAAATCGCTGCGCAACGAAAGAAAGTCGTGCGCGGAAAACTCTTTCTGCAGAAAGTTCACCGCTGCATATTCTGGAGCCGTGCAACGCTGCTCTCCCGGCAAACAGTAAGCCGCATTCGCCCCCAGCTCCGGCTTGATGCTGCCTCCAATTGCCGGAACATCCCGTTCATACATGTACCAGGTTTCCGTCGCCATATGCACCGTCTTCGAAAACTTGTGATACCAGGTTGTGTCGAATTGCTGCAGATTGTTATACGCGTATTTCGCGTCGTTGATTCCGTTGGCGCAAACATAGACATTGTCGTTAACCGACTTCATGGTATAACTCACGCAAATTGTTCCAGAAGGCTTCGCGTCAGAAGTCCAGGGTGCAACGTCGTGTCCCACCGTGATTCCAAGTTGAACGAGCCACTGGTCGCTCAGTTTCACGGTTGTCATTACTCCGGTATCGGTAAATGGATCGATCGAGTAGAGCAGGGAGTGGCTAAACGTGTAGTTGTTGGGCGCGAGCTGCGCTTCGATACCAGGAACCGAGATGAAGCGTCCGATGCGGACATTCAGGCCCTGTGCTACCTGCGGAATGTAAATGTCGAGATACTCGAGCGTGGGATCGAATCCGTACTCATGATGGTTGTTAAGCAACTGGCTCGCACCATAACCCTTCGCCGTCGTAAAGCGGTAATCGGTTCCGTAAAGCGCGGTCAGATGATATCCCCAATCGACGTGATCCTGCTGCGCGGAATCAGGCAGCCGCTCAGCATAGAGCACAAACTGGTTGAGCTCGAAGCGGTTGGAATAAACGTCGTTAGCTTCAGGAGCATTGCTGTTCTTCGAGGTACTGAAGTTGAGCGTAGGATCGAGCCATCCGTAGAGTTTGGTGCGACTCTTTGCCCCGTTGATCGCCGTCATCAGCGGATAACTGTTCGTGTCAGGCTCTCCGATTACCGGCGAACCCCCATAAGACCAATCGGAATTCGGAAACGGCGGCGAGTCGAGCGGAGACGGAAGCCCTCGACGAGGCGCAGCGGGCGAACTCCCAACGTTCGACGCCGGCCACCAGTCTTGACGGTAATACGCTGCAAGGCGAGCGAAGAAACTTTTCGGACTTCCAGCATTCGCCGTTGGCGCATCGGGAAGATTGTTCGTTTGTTGCGCATTCGAAAGACTGCACAGTACCCAGACATAACAAAACAAAATCCATGGGGATGGCCAGAGGCGCGACTTGTTTTCCGTAAACATGAATTGCGCAGACCATTCAGTCTACCGAAAGCCCGGCCATCCGGAACGCACCCCAGGATCTCATCCACCTCAGATATGCCGTTTCTGCCTTCATTCGACGCCGAAATCCCTCCGACATAGTAGAGTAGTAGTAAGCCCCAATTTGTAGTCTGAGGAGTGTTTCTAACTGAACCCAAGTATTCGCAACATCGCCATCATCGCCCACGTGGATCACGGCAAGACCACGCTGGTTGACGCCATGCTCCGACAGAGTGGAACTTTTCGAGAGAACGAGACTGTAGCCGAGCGCGTCATGGACTCGAACGACCTCGAACGCGAGCGCGGCATCACCATTCTGGCCAAAAACACGGCTGTCTTCTATGCCGGTGTAAAAATCAACATTGTCGATACACCGGGCCACTCCGATTTTGGCGGTGAAGTCGAGCGCGCACTCAAAATGGTCGACGGCGTCATGCTGCTGGTCGATGCCAGCGAAGGACCGCTGCCGCAGACTCGTTATGTGCTCAGTAAAGCACTCGAGGCGAACCTCAAGCCGATTCTGGTCATTAACAAGATCGACCGGCCCGATGCGCGTCCGCAGGAAGTGCTAAACGAAGTTTACGACCTCTTCATCGATCTGGACGCGAAAGAAGAACAGTTAGATTTCCCAGTGCTTTACACCAATGCCAAGGCCGGAACGGCCGCTGTCCATCAGGGGGCGCACGGCGAGGATTTACGTCCGCTGTTCGAGTCGATAATCGATACGATTCCCGCTCCGCAGGGCGACAAAGACGGTCCCCTGCAGATTCTTGTCGCCAACCTCGATTACAGCGACTACCTAGGGCGTCTGGCAATTGCGCGTGTGTTTTCCGGGACGATGAAAACTGGTGAAGACGTGGCTATCGCCAAGCGCGATGGCAGTTTCCACAAAACGAAAATCACCAAGCTATTCAGCTTTTCCGGCCTCAAGCGTACCGACATCACCACCACTTCGCTTGGCGACATTATCGCCGTAGCTGGCGTGGAAGGCATCACCATCGGTGAGACCATTACCAGCGCGGAGAATCCGACGCCATTGCCCCCGATCGTGATCGACGAGCCCACGATCGGGATGCTGTTCACCATCAATACTTCCCCTTTTTGCGGACGTGAAGGCAACCTGGTTACATCGCGCAATCTGCGCGAGCGCCTCGACAAGGAGCTGCTCACCAACGTTTCGCTCCGCATGGAGGAGACCGGCAGCACTGATTCATTCAAAGTGCTCGGACGCGGCGAATTGCAGCTTTCGATCTTGATCGAGATGATGCGCCGCGAAGGCTACGAAATGATGGTGGGCAAGCCTGAGATTGTCACCAAGCACATCGACGGCAAACTGATGGAACCAGTCGAGCACTTGACGGTCGATATTCCCGAAGAATTTGTCGGCGTAGTCATGGAACACGTCGGCTCGCGCAAAGGCGAAGTCGCAAATATGCACAATCATGGCTACGGACGCGTACGCGTCGAGTTTCGCGTTCCCAGCCGTGGATTGATCGGCCTGCGCAGCACACTACTGACCGATACCCGCGGAACGATTGTCATGAACGCGCTCTTCGCCGGATACATCGAATGGCAGGGAGACATCCCGCATCGGCCAACCGGCGCTCTGATTGCCGACCGCGATGGTAGCACCACCTCCCATGCTCTCTACAACCTGCAGGAGCGCGGAATACTCTTCGTCGGGCCAGGCGTCGACGTTTACGAAGGCATGATCGTCGGCGAGAACGCCAAAGATACGGACCTCGACGTCAACGTCGTGCGCGAGAAGAAGCTGACCAACATGCGCGCATCGACTTCCGATGTTGCAATCCGATTGGTGCCCTACAAGAATCTCAATTTAGAACAGGCGATTGAATTCATTGCGGAAGACGAGTACGTCGAGGTGACGCCGAAATCACTGCGCCTGCGGAAAAAGATTCTGCAGTCGAACAAGCGCAAGCGCGGATCGATGGCGACGGTGGAGGGCTGATCCCGCTCGCGTAGGGACGGACGCACTCGTACGCCCGAGCCAAGCGTCGCGGCAATATCGAGCGCAACCATTGAGGGTCTCGCCGCTCACGATGTACACTTGCTAGTACGCGCCCGTAGCTCAGCTGGATAGAGCGGCAGCCTCCGGAGCTGTAGGTCGGGAGTTCGAATCTCTCCGGGCGCACCAGTTTTGCTTCCTCTCACTCCTCGTTCATTCTCACTCTTCGATTCCTAATCTTCGTTGGTAACAACGTTGTTGGTAACAACGTTGTTAACGATTTCTTCCCGATGCTGGCAGCGATTCATGGCCCTCTCGCACTGATTCTGTCAGAATAGCAAGAGGGCCGGACGAGGACGCCCGGCCACCCACCTGGTACGCTTTTCCCGCACAACGCGGATTAATGACTACCCAGCAGCAGTTCCGTTTCGGTTGTAATCTTGCCACGCTGGATGGTGATGTGAACTTTCCCGGACTTGTCGGAGAGTTCAGCGGCCAATTCCATCGGCGTGCGAACCGTCTTGCCATCCACCGCCTTGATTAAATCGCCAACATGCAGGGAGGCCATTTCACCCACGCTGCCGGGATCAATGGAGAGAATCAAAGCTCCGTCGAACTCCTGTGGTCCGGCGACGATACCCAGAGGACGCACCGGCATTCCGCGGCTGGGTACGGCGGCGGGCGCGGGTGCGGGCGGCGCCGACTTGCGAGAGGCCTTGGGCGCCTCCTCGGGCTGCCCTTCGGGGTAGGTCTTATGCCAGGGACGAGTCCAGGAACGATGACCTCCGGATTCCGATTTCTCTTCCTTCGGTGCCTTTTCTTTCGGAGCCTTCGGTTCCGCAGGCGCGAAGTTGCCACCGATCCGAAATGCGATTCCACCGGAGGCACGGAAGCTCCCTTGGTTGGAGGCGCCCTGATCCTTCAAGTGGTCCGTGTAAATGTAATCGACGGGTCCGAATTGGGCTCCGAAGTGGCGTGAGAACCAGAAGACGCCTCCACCGCCCGCCGCGGCTGCGACCGAGGTATCGGTGACGGCATTGGAACCGGCTCCGTATCCAAGGGGAAGAAGCGTGGCATTATCGCGGCCGACCAGGGCATGCGCGAAGAAAGTAAACCGGCTCGAGCGGTCCCCGATCGTGAGCCGCGGCCCAAACATGTAAGAAAAATTCTTACAGGTAAGACCCGAGTTATTATTGATGGTCTGGCCACCGCAAGTACCAACCTGGTGGCCGCTCAAATCCATCTCGGCGGCGAAATGACGAAAAATGCCGACCGAAGCGGATGCGTCCCAGCCGTTCATCTTGAGCTGCTCATATTGCGTTGTGCTGCTCGCGGGTTCATCGAAACGCAGATAGGAATAGCCTCCGAATATGTCGATGGGGGGAAGATTCTGAGCGGAAGCGATGGCGGCAAAAGTGCCCAACAGAACGAAAACGGCGAGGGCGGAGCGTACTGATTCTTTCATGTCCCTGAATGTGCCTCCAACAAACGCAAGAAGGGCCGCGCTTGCTTTATGTCCAAAGTCTTGAATCGCGACGATCGGCAATTATAGCTGCCGGACAGAAGAAAGGAAAATCACAGCAATCGCCCAAGTTCTCGCGAACCGGCGAGAAACGATGGGCTTGGCAGCGAACGGTCGTACTGTCTCCTTATACTCTAAAGTCATTCCCGAGCTTTACCGATGGAGTTGTATGGCGCGAAGAAGCAGTCGTGGCGACGCGCCCTCGGGAGAAACCTATGTCAACACCGGCGATTACAGGCCAGTCTATCCTTCAAGAGCTGCAAACTTTCTACCAGAGTCGTCAGACCGATCTTAAACAACTGGGCAACGCACTACAGAGTGGAGATCTCAGCGGCGCGCAGCAGGCGTTCCAGTCGCTGGCAGCATTGGGTGAAGGCGGTCCATTTGCGAATTCCGAGCCCTTCGCCAAGTCGAGCAAAGCCGAAGCTTTCAACGCCGTCGGCGAAGCCATCGCGGCCGGAAACCTGGCAGGAGCACAGGCTGCCTTTGCAACTTTGTCCAGCAAACCAAGTGCGGCGGATTCCGCCAGTTCGGAAGCGGCAACCGTCAGTCTTTCCAGCACGCAGGCAGCCAGCCCGGCTCCGGCCGATAGCCAGGCTTCGATTTATCTGCAGTTGCAAACTTATCGTCAAGATCGCAAGGCCGATGTCGCGCAACTGGGGCAGGATTTGCAGTCTGGGAATCTAATCGCGGCCCAATCGGACTTCGCTACATTAACCGCTCTCGGCCAAACCGGGCCGAATAAGAATGGACAGACTTTTGCGCGAGCCGACCGCAATCAGGATTTTCAGACGATTGGCCAGTCTCTGCAGTCCGGAGATTTGGCCGGCGCCCAAGCGGCTTTTGCCACGCTCGAAACGAGCCTGACGCAGAAACATGAGTCGCAAACCGCCGTTTCGGCCTACAACAACGTTGCTGCCGAAATCGTCATTAATTTTGGCGGAGCAGCCAATAACGCGACCAACTCTGTGTCTACTTCCACGGTCGCGTCATCAACCTCTGCTTCGAACCCCGTACCCGAACTCGTTGTCAACCTAAGTCAAGGGAACAGTCCATCGACCGGAACCAATATACCCGAGTTGGTCATCAACCTGGATGGTGCGTCGAGCACGCCAGCTTCTACCGGGTCGAACACGCCTGAGGTTGTGGTCAATCTTGCGCCCTCCGGCAGCGCTCCTTCACCGGAGGAAATTCAAATTAATCTTGGCAGTGGGGCGGCAGCAACGACCATCGCTATCGGTGCACCAACCCAGGACGGCACCACGGCTTCCGGCTCTGCCGGGCAGATTGCGCTTAACTTCAGCCAACCGGGGGCTTCCGGATACGAACTTATTCTGAATTTGCTCAATGCGGCGTCGGCCACCGCCTCGGGCAGCGCTTCCACAAATGCTCTCAGCGTGAGCGCATAACTCTTGGGGAATCGACTCGGTCCGCAATCGATTCGTCGCAGGTCAATCTATGGCAAGAGAATGGGCGCTTCGGAAATAGCTTGAAACGTCCATTCAACCTTCGAGACACGCTGCGCGAAGATACGAAAATCCAAATTTTCAATTCGCCGCCTGCCACAATGTTTACTGGGTTTCCAGCCGTTTCGCCGTCGCTCGCTCGCGCTCCGCGTCCTTCGATAGTCCCATTTGATCGTAGACATCCGCCATCCAGGCATGCGGCAATGGTGCTTGGGGTTGAAGCGCAATCGCTTTCTTGAGGTTTTCCAGCGCTCCCTTGGAATCTCCAGTGCGTCCCAACGACTGACCCAGAATCAGGTAGCTGCCGAAATCCGTCGCATCATAGCCGAGCACCGTTTCGCATTCTCCGATCGCCTCCCGCAGCCGGTTTGTGCGCGCATAGGCGAGTTCCAGAAAGCTGTGGGCTTCCACTGCATTAGGAACCTTGGCCACGAGCTTTTCTAATTCGGGTATGGCGCCGCCGTAGTCCTGAGTGAACATCAGACATTTCCCTAACAGGAAGTGCGTGCCCATGGAATCAGGATCCATTTCCAAAGCTTTCCGCAACGCCGGAATCGCCTTTTGGTAGTCCTGCTGCCGCATAAGCCACGTCCCCAATTTCGTATAGAAAGAGCTAGTCGGATTTCTGGCAATGACTTGCTCAAGCAGCGCAATCGACTCGCTGGCATGCATGTTCTCTTGCAACAGATCGGCCCGATGGACCATGTTGGCAATCTCGATTTTGTCCTTCGGGTCGGGCCCCTGATCGGCGTCGGTTTTGGCGTTGTTGCCGGTCCATGCCATATATCCAAGCGCTCCCAGTTTTTCCTGGGCCGCAGGGTCCAGAACCGCAGGAGTCGCTTTTTTTCCGTTGGTCGTCTGATGCCGCAAAGAATCGAGTTGGCTCCCTAGAGTGTCCGCGACCGCGGCTGACGACGACGCCAGATTGTGTTCGGCTAGCGGGTCCGTGGCGTCGTCGTACAGTTCCCGCCGAGGCGCTTGGATGTATAAGTATTTCTCGGAACGTAGAGATCGCAATGCGCTCCAGCCAAAATTGTTATGTGGATACTCGGACTGCGAATAAGCGGGCCGATCATGCCACAGCGGCGCAGCGGGATTCGCCTCCGCCATTTCGGCTTGCATCAAACCGAGCAGCGATTCTCCCTGCATCTCCGCCGGAATCGGGACGCCGACTTCCTGCAGCAGCGTGGGCGCAACATCGACCAACTCTACACGGGCGTCGACGCGTCTTCCTCCGGCTGTCGCGTGGGGAAGCTTAATCAACAAGGGCACGTGGATGGTCTCGTCATAGAGGAAGACTCCGTGCGTATCTTCGCCATGAGCGCCGAGCGACTCTCCGTGGTCAGCCATGACGGCGATCACCGAGCTATCGTATAGACCGCGTAATTTCAGTTGCGTGATCAGCTTTCCAACCGCGTGATCCTCATAAGCAATTCCGCCGTCATACGGTACGGAGGCATAGCGAGTTTTGTAAGGTTCGGGAGGATCGTAGGGATCGTGCGCATCATAGAGGTGGACCCAAATAAAAAACGGCCCTTTCGGGTGCTTGCTCAGCCAAGCCAACGCATGGGCTACCACTTCCGTCCCACGGCGCTGAACGGTTTGGAAGCGATCTTCTCCAACACCGTCATCGTGGAATCCGGAATCATACGTATCAAACCCGCGATTGAAGCCTGGGGCATACGGCGGATGGGGCTCCAGAACAATCGAGCCGAGAAACGCCGCCGTGTGATATCCGAACCCATGCAGGATCTCCGGAATGTAGGGCACGTCGGCTGCGAGCGGCATCTGCATATCATTGACCTGGTGAAATTGCGGATAAGTGCCAGTAAGGATCGTGGCATGCGAGGGCGGCGTCAACGGATACTGCGAATAGGCTCGCGTGAAGACGACCGACTGCTTGGCCAAACCGTCGAGGCTGGGGGTCAAGTCGCGCTGCGAACCAAGAAATCCCATGCGGTCAGCTCTCGTCGTGTCGAGCGTGATCAAAATAATCGGAGGCGGGACCGACTTTGAAGTTGTCTTCTGAGCCGGTGACTTCGAGTTCCTCGGCAAAGCACGCATCGTGCCAGCAGCCGTGGCGAGAGGACTCGTCATTCCAGTAAGAATGAGAATACCCGTCACGATCGCAGCTCTAAAACACATCCGGCGAATCGCAGTCATTCGGTTCGATCGACCTTGGCTACTGTCATGGCGCTCCGGAAAAATTTGCGGCGATCGTAGTCGGGCTACCGTTCACTCCGGCTTAGACTCCAGCTTGTCAGATGAAGAATTAAGAGGGCCGTTTTGTACCGCGCCCAGGCGTTCCGCTTCCGCAGCCTCATGCTTGGCGTCTTCGTCACGTCCCAGGCGCGTATAAACATCCGCGAGCACCACGTGCGGCATAGGCCGGTCAGGCTCAAGCGTGGCAGCCTTCTGTAAAGGGGAGATCGCCCCCTGCAAGTCTCCCAACTTCGCCAGAGATCTGCCCAGATTCATTGTCGCGCCAAAATTATTTGGGATGACACGAAGGACAGCCTGACATTCCTTCACTACATCCTGAGGCCGGTTTGCCTTGCCATAGAGCACGATCAGAAAGATGTGCGCGTCGACAATATTCGGTTCTGTCTTTTCAATATGCTCAAACGCGGTCGTCGCTTCGTCGTTCTCGCCGATTTGCATCAGAGCGCGGCCAAGATTCATTTCCGCATGAGAAAAGCCAGGATCCAGTTTCACCGCCTTGCGCAATTCCGGCACGGCACTCGGGTAGTCGTTCTTGTCCAGATAGCAACCGCCCAGAAAGAAATGGAAAAGCGAGATGTTGGGCGAAGTCACCAGAGCTTTCTTGATCTCGGGCACCGCTTTATCGCAGCGGATCTTGGGAGGATAATTCTGCAGCAGATTGTTGATCCGCAAAACGGTATTGGCGATCTGTATCTTGTCCTTCGGGTCCGCTCCCTCCTCGCCAGGAGCGGAATACGGCGAGTCCGCCCGGGCAGCCATATAACCCAGGACTGCAAGTTTCTTGATCTTCGCTTCGTCCATTCGCGCCTTGGGCGTTTCCTGCGTATTGGTCGTCGCCTGCTGAAAATCCTTCAGCTTGGCCGAAAGTGTGTCGGCCACTGCCGGAGAAGACAAAACAAGATTGTGCTGCGCCTCCGGGTCCGCCCCATCGTCATATAACTCGGGATGCGGCGCATGAATAAACAGATACTTGCCCGTCCGCAGAGACTGTTCCGCGCTCCACGCGAATGAGATGTGGCCGTAATCGGCTTGGGAGTAGGCGCCCCGATCCTGCCATGCTTTAGCCGCAGCTTCGCCCGCACTCGAGTGGGGATCGACGAATCCAAGTAAGGATTGACCCTGCACTTTCTCAGGTACGGGTATGCCCAGGGATCCGAGCACCGTTGGTACGATGTCGGCAAGTTCGACACGATCATCGATGCGCGCGCCGGTGGTCGAACCGTGAGGCAACTTAATCAAAAGTGGAACGTGGATAGTTTCGTCGTAAACAAAAATACCGTGCGTGTCTTCACCATGCGCACCCAGGGACTCTCCATGATCGGCGGTCAGCGCGACCAGTGAATTGTCGTAGAGTCCCGAAGCTTTTAATTGTTGAAAAAACTTTCCCATCACCGAATCGACGTAGGCAATCTCCCCGTCGTAAGGAGTTTTGGCGTATCGCGTCTTATAGGGCTCAGGAGGGTCGTACGGATCGTGGGGATCGAACAGGTGTACCCAGATGAAGAAAGGGCGTTGCGGATGCTTCTCCAGCCACGCGAGGGTGTGTGCCACCACCTCTCCGCCGCGTCTTTCCACCGTCTGATAGCGAGTCGCCGGCGTGTACGCGTCCCAATTGAAGCCCGCATCGTAGCTGTCGAAGCCGCGCTCAAATCCCGGAGTTCCCCAGGTAAAGTCCACCGCGATCGAGCCGACAAAAGCGGCGGTAGAATAGCCGTGCTCTTTGAGGATTGCTGGCAGGTACGGCAAATCCGAAGCCAAAGGTATCGGGAAAATCAGCACTTGATGGTACTGGGGATAGGTTCCCGTAAGAATTGTCG
>Ga0302274_10002404_pt1 | contig 17176 bp, 18 predicted proteins | sample III_Bog_N2_1_FD_198755 | JGI IMG/M metagenome (GOLD analysis project Ga0302274, IMG submission 198755) | Peat permafrost microbial communities from Stordalen Mire near Abisko, Sweden - III_Bog_N2_1 | ecosystem: Environmental > Terrestrial > Soil > Wetlands > Peat | place: Sweden: Abisko...
TGGCTTGTAGAAAGTTGCCATGCCCTGCTCCCACTTCTTGTCGCCGACTACCGCGATCCGTTCGATATCGGCGACGTGTTTGATGTCGAGCTTGATTTCGTCCCACAGCGCGCCGCCTTCCCAGCCATGGAAGTCAGTGAATTCGAATAGCAGGCACAATTTTCCGTGTTGCCGGATGAGCCGATCGAACTCGGGCACACAGCGCTCGTAATCCGCCTTGACCAACTTCCCGGTGACTCGAACGACGACTAAGTTTCCGCCGTTTTCCTGTTTCAATTGAATGGGCATCTTGAACTCCTTAAACTTGGATTCGATTTAATTTCCTTTTTGCGTTTCGTTCTGATTCCATTTCCAGTTGCGGATTTCCGGCATATCCTGGCCATGCTTATCGATGAAGTGCTTGTGTTCAATGAGCTTGTCCTGCATCTGCTGCCTCAGGTAAGAGCCTTTAGAGCCCAGATCCGGGAGGCGATTCACCACATCCAGCACTAAGTGAAAGCGGTCCAGATCGTTCTGGACTCGCATGTCAAAGGGCGTGGTGATCGTGCCCTCTTCTATATAACCGCGCACATGCAGATTGCGATTGGTGCGGCGGTAGGTCAGCCGGTGAACCAGCCACGGGTATCCATGAAAGGCAAAGATGATGTGCTTGTCTTTGGTGAACAGCGAATCGTAATCCTTTTCGCTGAGACCGTGAGGGTGCTCGGTGCACGGCTGCAGTTTCATGAGATCAACGACATTGACCACCCGGATTTTCAGTTCGGGTAGATGCTGTCGCAGGATGGAAACGGCGGCCAGAATCTCCAGTGTCGGTGTGTCTCCGCAACAGGCCATCACCACGTCCGGTTCAGCCGCGTCCTGGTCGTTGCTCGCCCACTGCCAGATGCCAATTCCTTCCGTGCAATGTACCACCGCTTCATCCATGGTCAGCCATTGCGGGAGGGCGTGTTTGCCCGCCACCACAACGTTGACGTAGTTCCGGCTGCGCAGGCAGTGATCGAAAACCGACAACAGGCAGTTGGCGTCGGCCGGAAGGTAGACCCGCACGATGTCCGCTTTCTTGTTGATGACGTGGTCAAGAAAACCGGGGTCCTGGTGGGTGAATCCGTTGTGGTCCTGCTGCCAAACGTGAGAGGCGAGCAGATAATTCAACGACGAAATCTTCCGCCGCCAGGGCAGTTCCAGGCAAACTTTCAGCCACTTGGCGTGCTGGCTGAACATCGAATCGATGATGCGAATGAAGGCCTCATAGCTGTTAAACAGGCCGTGGCGCCCGGTCAGCAGATAGCCTTCCAGCCAACCTTCGCATTGATTCTCGCTGAGCATCGAGTCCAGCACGCGGCCGGCGGGCGCGAGGAATTCATCATTACTTACTTCGCGCGCATCCCACTGCCGGTTGGTGACTTCAAACACAGCGCCAAGCAGATTCGAGACGGTTTCATCGGGACCGAAGACACGGAAATTACGCTGATCCTGATTCATTTTGGCGACATCGCGCAGGAACAAGCCCAGCACCTGCGTATCCTGAGCGCTGACCGCGCCGGGTGAAGGCACGTTCACCGCATGAACATGGAAATCGGGCATGCGGAGATCGCGCAGCAAAATGCCGCCGTTGGCGTGAGGATTGCTTCCCATCCTACGGTCGCCCTTCGGAGCCAGTTCGGCTAATTCCGGTCTGAGACGCCCGTTCGCATCGAATAGCTCTTCCGCCTTGTAGCTCTTCATCCAAGTTTCAAGCAGCTTGACGTGATCAGGATGCTCGGGATCGACGAGAAGCGGCACCTGGTGGGAACGGAACGTGCTTTCGATTTGCAGGCCGTCGACGTATTTTGGTCCGGTCCAACCCTTCGGTGACTTGAGCACAATCATGGGCCAGCGCGGCCGCGTTGTGTCGTCGTTGTTTCGTGCGTTGCTTTGGATCCTACGAATGTCTTCGATGGCCGCTTCTAAAGTGACAGCCATGAGTTCATGCATCTTTTCCGGCTCATCGCCTTCCACAAAGTAGGGCGTCCAGCCGCATCCGCGCAGAAATTGTTCCAACTCCTCGTGCTCGATGCGGGCCAGAACGGTTGGATTGCTGATCTTGTAGCCATTGAGGTGCAAGATGGGCAACACTGCTCCGTCGGTAATGGGATCGAGAAACTTATTGGATTGCCATGAGGTCGCGAGCGAGGCGGTTTCCGCCTCGCCATCGCCGATGACGCAGGCAACGATCAGGTCGGGATTGTCGAATGCTGCGCCAAAGGCGTGGCTGAGCGAGTATCCCAGTTCCCCGCCTTCGTGAATCGAACCCGGTGTCGTGGGAGCGACGTGGCTAGAAATCCCGCCGGGGAACGAGAACTGCTTGAACAGTTCCTTCATGCCCGCCTCGTCTTGCGTGACGTTCGGATAAACCTCGCTCCACGTGCCTTCGAGGTAGACGTTGCCCACCAGGGCCGCGCCGCCATGGCCGGGACCGGCGATGTAGAACATGTTCAGGTCATATTTCTTGATGACCCGGTTCAAGTGCACATAGATGAAGTTCTGGCCCGGCACCGTGCCCCAGTGCCCTACCACCAGCGGCTTGATGTGGGGCAACTTCAGCGGTTCCTTCAGCAAGGGATTGTCGTAGAGATAAATCTGACCGACCGCAAGATAGTTGGCGGCACGCCAGTAGGCGTTCATCCTGGCGAGCAGCTCAGGACTGAGCGCACTTCCCTTCGTGTCCGCTTGCGGTGTCAATTCCCGCTGGTTCGCTGTTTCGGTTCTGTGGTCGAGCAGTTCCGCCGTGAGTGTGTCGGGTGTCATAGTTCAGTTCTCCTTCTTGTTCTTGCCGCCAAGTCCGAGAACCTGGCAAACTGTTTTGGCGATCATGAGTTCTTCGTCCGTGCGAATAACGCGGATCACAACCCGGCTGTGCTTCGGAGAAATCACGCCTTCATTGGCTGCGTTTCGCTTTTCTTCGAGTTCGATCCCAAGAAATGCCAGCCCGTCACAGATCCGAGCACGGACTGCGGGCGCGTTCTCTCCAATGCCCCCAGCGAACACGAGCGTTTCCAGTCCACCCAACGCCGCCGCAAATGCGCCGATCCACTTCTTGACCTGGTAGCAGAAGAGCGCGACCGCTTCCGCCGCCCTCACATCGCGCGCTTCGGCCTTCAGCAAGTCCCGCATGTCAGAGCTGGTTTCGGATATGCCGAGCAGGCCGGACTGCAGATTAACCATCTCATTGAATTGCTTCGCGCTCATGTTTTCCGTACGCGCCAGATACCACACCAGTCCGGGATCGAGATCGCCGGAACGAGTGCTCATCGGCACCCCGGCGGCCGGCGTGAAGCTCATGCTGGTGTCGACAGATTTGCCGTGACGCACGGCCGCCAGACTAGCGCCAGTACCGAGGTGGGCTAGGATTACCCGACCTTGTGCCGCCTCCGGTCCGGCCAACCGGGCCAGATCTTCCATGAGGAATGCATACGACAACCCGTGAAATCCATACCGCCGCACGCCCTGCTCTTCGTAGCGTCGCGGGATCGGCAACTGTTGCGCCACGCGCGGCAGGTCATGGTGAAAAGTAGTATCGAAACACGCGACTTGCGGCAGGTCAGGAAAGCGGCGATGAAACGCCTCGGTCAACAGAATCTCCTCGGGCAGATGGTCAGGATCAAACGGACTGAGGCGTTTCAGCGCCGTAACCATCTCCGCAGTAATTCGCTGCGGCTTGTAATACTTCGGACCGCCTTGTAAGACGCGATGGCCCACCGCCGTCAATGGATCGCGCCCGCTGCGCTGTTCGATCCAATCCATGAGTGCATCTACCGCCTCGGAGTGGTTCGACGCTGATACTGGACGCGAAAAGTTGTCTGCCTGATCCGAGCCTTTCAGCTGGAACGTGGCCTCTGGCAGTCCAATCCGGTCGATCGCGCCCTCCAGAATCCGCCGAAGCGAGTCGGCCGTATCGAACAGCGCAAACTTGATGCTCGACGAACCGCCATTGATCGTCAGAATGTGCGTCAAGATGCGCGTATCAGCTGACTGGATGGATGATTCCTTCGTCATGTCTGTAATCCGAACGAAGCCAGCTTGGCGCAGGTGGACTTGTAATCTGTATGAAGAACGCTTCGAATCCCCAAGCCCTCCGCGATCTGAACAAACATCGGAGTGTTTTCGATATAGACGACTTGCTGCGCCGGCGCCTGGGCAATGTCCAGCGCAAACCGAAAGATATCCACATCAGGTTTGCGGATGTGAACGAAACAAGAGGAAATAAACGTATCGACAAACCGGTCCAGCTTGAACTTGCGGATGCGAAACGCATTCACCGCGCGCGATTCGTTGCTGACCACGGCGACCTTCAATCCGTACCGGATCTTGAGTTGCACGACCAGATCGATCATCCTCGGGTAAGGTTTCGATTGCGTAAACATGAAGCGCCGAAACTGAGCGCGGGTGAATGACCGCCTTTGATAGAAGACCACCCAACCCAAATATTCCTCGAATGTAAGCTTCCCCTCTTCATGAGTTTCGAAGACCAAGCGGTGCCGCTCTTCCATCTCCGCCCATGGCAGCTTGAAATTCTTCGCGGCCCGTCTGCGAGCATGATGATCCCAACCGTTAGTGAGCAGAACTCCGCCAACATCCACAAACAAGGTCTTGATAGCCGTCGCTTTCTTCATAGTTTTTCTATCGGATGGCTGGTCCGTCGATGCGGATCATCGTTGCCATAGAATCCGGGGGTCTTCCAGTGGAGCCGAAGTGCCGTCGCTCTGAGGCATCACTCGGGCCGTGTAGTCTCCCGCTGGACGTACAGCGGGTACCGTCGCCTGGTAGACGCAGCCCTCGGGTGCACCAGGAAGCAGTCGCTCCCACTTCATTTCCTGCCGTACGGCACCGCCGCCGTTGATCGCGTCCGCATACAGCTCAACTCGCGCTGCATTCTTGCCGAGATCGTTCAGGAAGATTTCGACTTCAAAGACGTGGTGATCCCCGATGGTTTCGACATGCCGACCTCCAAAGCGCAACGATTCCCACTTTTGGTCGACGTCCCGCTGCCAACCCAGCATCTGGTTCGCAACGGCACCTTTGTTCGCAGCGCGGTCGTGGTAGGCAGTTGCAGCGGGAAGATAGTGTTGCTCGGTGTATTCGCGCACCGTGCGGTCGGCCGCGAAACGCGGAGTCAGTTGCGCCATGCTTTCCCGCATCCGCGCAACCCATGCCAAGGGGATGCCGGTGTGGTTCCGGGTATAAAACTCCGGGAGTACCTCGCGTTCAAGCAAGTCATAGAGCGCGTTCGCCTCGACAGCGTCCAAGGCGGGGTCGTCGCCATGTTCCTGGCCGTCCCCTAATGCCCACCCAACTTGCGGTGTGTAGGCTTCCGCCCACCAGCCATCTAATTCCGAGAGATTGATGCCCCCATTGACGAGCACTTTCATCCCGCTCGTCCCGCAAGCCTCCCATGGCCGGCGCGGCGTGTTGATCCAAACATCCACGCCCTGCACCAGGTGTTCAGTCAGCAGCATGTCGTAATCACTCAGGAAGATCACATGGGGGCGCGCCTCTGGCCGGTGGATGAACTGCACCCATTGCTGAATCAGGGCCTTTCCCGCCTCGTCCTCGGGATGGGCTTTGCCGGCAATGATGAGTTGCATTGGACGGTCAGAATTATTCAGTAAACGAAGCAGTCGCTCCGGATCATGCAATAGCAGGTTCGGTCGCTTGTAGGTTGCGAAGCGCCGAGCAAAGCCGAGGGTCAACGCGTTGGGATCAAACAGATGTTTCGCCCGGTCAACCGCCTCGGCCGAAAAGCCTGAAGCGGCCAGTTGCCGGGATAGCCGTCCGCGAGCATATTGCACAAGCGCTACGCTGGCGGCGCTGCGGAATTTCCAGAGCGCGGAGTCGGAGACGCGACGAATGTCCTGCTCTAAGTTCTCCGTCGTCCCCAGCCAGCGGCCCTTGCCACAGGCTGCCGTCCAAAGGTCGTCGGCCGCCGCCGAATCCCAGGTCGGCATGTGGACTCCGTTGGTCACGTATCCGATCGGAACCTCGTCCTCCGGCCAGCGTGAGAAGAGCGGAGCAAAGAGATGTCGACTGACTTTTCCGTGCAAGCGACTAACGCCATTTACTGCCCCGCTCCCGCGGATGGCGAGATACGCCATGTTGAAACTTTCCGAGGAGTCATTCGGATTCAGACGACCCAAGGCAAGCAAGTCGCGGAGTTCTATGTCGAGCCTCTGCTTGGCATAAGTACCAAGATATTGCGCAATGAGCGCTGGATCGAAACGGTCAAAGCCGGCAGCCACGGCCGTGTGCGTGGTGAAGAGGTTGCCGGCCCGAGTTGCAGCCAATGCCACCTCGAACGGCTGCCCGGTTTCTTCCATGAAAGTTCGGGCTCGCTCCAGCACCGCGAAGGCGGCGTGACCTTCATTCAGGTGACAGACTTCGGGTTTAAGTCCGAGCGCTCTGAGCAACCGCCAGCCGCCGATTCCGAGCAGCAATTCCTGCTTGAGACGCAACTCCGGTCCTCCCCCGTAGAGTTGGCTCGTGATTCCGCGATGAGCGGGAAAGTTCGCCGCGTCATTGCTGTCGAGGAGGTACAGCTTTACTCTGCCGACCCGAACCTGCCAGGCTCGCAGCCAGACGGAGTAGCCAGGCAGCGCGACCTCCAGTCGCAACCACTCCCCATTTGGCTGGCGCAACGGAGTAATCGGCAACTGTCCGGGATCGTTGAAAGGATAGAGAGCTTGTTGCGCTCCCTCCCGATCGATCACCTGGCGGAAATAGCCTTGCTGGTAGAGCAGGCCAACTCCCACCACGGGTACGCCTAAATCGCTGGCAGCTTTGAGCTGATCGCCGGCCACATTGCCAAGTCCTCCCGAATAGATGGGAAGCGCTTCACTCAACATGAATTCCATGCTGAAATATGCAACGCAGGTCAAGGGGGCTTGTGGATGCTTTTGCTGAAACCAGGCAGGAGTCGCCGCTGCGTGATGCTTGGCCTGAAGCAGTTCGTCGATGTTCTTACGGAAAGCTGGGTCGGCGAACACGCGCTCAATCTGATTGCGCGAGACCGTCTGCAGTACAACCCAGGGGTTTTGCGTGAGTTCCCACAGCGTGGGATCGAGCGCCATCCACACAGCGTCGGTAGCATGGTTCCACGACCATCGCAGGTCCAGCGCAAGCTCTGCGAGAGAATCGAACCCGGCTAGGTCTGCGGGTAGATATTTGTGTGTCGAGTTGGAGCGGTCCTGATCGGTCATGATTTCCGGGCACTTACCTTCAAGTTGGCATCGACAGTTGCGGATTCCTGATGCCTTGGGCATCGGCCGATTCGGAATAAAGATCGGCAAGGCCTACGATGCAGCCTTGCCGATACACCCGATGGGAAGCTAAGCAGCTACCCGTACAGCTCCGTCGGAGTGCAAGGAGAATTCAACGGGATGGGTAGTTCTGATGATGTCTCTGGCCTGCGCTACCTCTGCAGCCGTTCCGTGGACAATCAGCAGAAACTGATCTGTCTTGAGAGCCGTTTCGTACTTCACAATGCTGTCCTTAGGAATTCCAATGCTGTAGAGGCCAGCTCCCAGGGCACCCAACGCTCCCACCTCCACCGCACCTTCCAACCCTGCCACGATCCAAGCCACGACAGGTCCCGCCGCCAAAATCGGGCCAAGCCCCGGAATCATGAAAAGAGCGGAGCCAAACAAGAGTGCCCAGAAACCTCCCCAGAACGCTCCCACTTTGCCCCAATACTTCATGCGGTCGCCGGCGGTGTAGTAGCCGACCGCCTGTTCATCCGTGTGATAACCCTTGCCGACGATCGACAATTTGTGCAGGTCGACTCCGCCGCGCTGCAGTTCCTTGATTGCCAGATCGGCGTCGCTATGTTGGCGATAGATCGCAACGACTGAATTGTTTGTGGACATTTCGTGCTTCTCCTCGGGGATACGCTTCTTACGTCTCCGGCCATCGAGCTTAGTGCCGAAATGAAACTGTGACACCGTCCTATTAGAAAAACTGATCTCTATTGCACAATGTCCGCGGAGAGCGCATGGGATCGGATGGCACATCCAATTCGACATGCGCGGGTGAGCACTCTTGCTCAGAAGAGCAGCCAAGCGGCTGTTAAGGTTGGACCCTCAGCGAAAGAGAACAAGACGAATTTTCTAATTGACAACTTCTGCACTCGATCTCGCGACTTTGACCGGTGCACCTTTCGCGCCAGTCAAGCTCAAGCACGGCAGCTCGATTTTCAGGACCGACATTGCAGTCAACAACTAGCCAGGAGGAAACAATGTTAGCGAACACTACGCATTTGAAAGGCCTTGTTATCCGGGCCACCGATGGCGAGATTGGAACCGTAGACCAACTATATTTCGACGACGAGTCATGGGCAATCCGATATCTCACGGTTAAGACCGGCAGCTGGCTGCAGGACCGGGAGGTCCTGATCTCACCATTCTCTGTGACGAACGTGGATTGGCCAGCCAAGCGGTTGGATGTAGCACTGACGAAAAAGCAAGTCAAGGACAGCCCGAGCATCGATACCCAGCGGCCAGTTTCGCGTCAGTACGAAACCGAATATCTCGGCTATTACGGCTATCCCAATTATTGGAACGGATCTTACCTGTGGGGAGAAGGCGCCTCTCCCGCCATGACCACGCGGATCGATTCTCCGAAAGAAGTGCTGGCGGAAAGGATCCGGAGAGCGTCGATGGACTCGCATCTACGCAGTACTGGCGCCGTCACCGGCTATCACATCGAGGCTATGGATGGCGAAATCGGCCATGTGGCCGGATTTTTCATGGATGATGAAACCTGGGCCATCCGCTACATCGAGGTAGCAACGCGCAATTGGTGGCCCGGCAAGAAGGTACTGTTTTCTCCCGCGTGGATCCAAAAGGTCAGTTGGGTGAATTCCGAGGTGAATGTCGGCCTCTACCGGGATGCGATCCAGACGGCGCCGGTCTTCGTCGAGTCCGTGCCGCTCACTCGTGAATATGAAGACCAGCTCTACCGTCACTATGGCCGGCCCCCCTATTGGGTGCACGACGAGGAACTGAAACCTGTTTTCTCCCTAACCGGCGCTTAAGTAGGGCACGGGCATCCGGCATAACGGATGCCCATGATTTTCGCTTGCACAGCAGCGTCCCACCGCAACTTTGAACGTTCCTTCTGGAGCCAGAATGATGAACAACACCGAACATCTACATCCGAACGGCGAGAGTCATCATAGCCATGGTGAAACTCCTTACTGGAGGCGTGCACATCATGATTGGCGATTCTGGGTCGGCCTTATCGCCATGTTGGTGGCTATCGGCATCTATGTTGGAACCAATGATTTGTCGATGGTACCGTTTGGCCGTCAGAAGCAGATCCCGGCTGGCAGCCGCGTTCCATGAACTTCGCAAACGAGAGGTTTGGGGGGCAACTGCCTCTCATACGACTCAGGCGCTCGCGGTAGATAGCTGAGCGTAAGAAATATTCTTGATCAAACAATCAGGCAGGAGATCAGCATGCATATCCAAGTCAATACCGACCATACGATAGAAGGGCACGAGGCGCTCGCTGCTCGGATCAGGGGAGTAGTAGAGAATGCCCTGAGCCGAGTGAGCGATCACATCATGCGCGTGGAAGTTCACCTGACCGACGAGAGCGGCCCTAAGAGCCGCGAGAATAACAAACGTTGCATGATGGAGGCGCGCCTTGAAGGCCACCAGCCCATCGCGGTCACCGATGAAGCGGAGACGATAGACTTAGCCGTCAATGGGGCCGCTGAAAAGTTAATTCGATTGATCGAACATACGCTCGGCAAACTGCACGATCAACGGAATCAAAGAACTGATCCGTCTCCTCCCGAGCCGACATCCCTAGATCAGTCATGATCGACACGACGGTAAACCAAGCTGTCGACAATAGAGAGGGAGCACTCAGTCACGCCCTTCTGTATCCTCTGCGATTCGAACCGATCTATCAGTATCGGCTATGGGGTGGCCGACGTTTGGCCGACCTGCTCCGCGCCCCGTTGCCGAGCGGGCCTGTCGGCGAAGCGTGGCTACTCAGCGACCGCGATGACCATTGCAGCCGGGTAGCCGACGGACCATTCCAAGGACAAACCATCGCCCAAATGTTGAAGCAGTTTCCCGAGCAAGTGATGGGAAAGCTTGCCTGCCGCTTTCAGCGGTTTCCCCTGCTGCTGAAGTTCCTTGATGTGCACGAAATGCTCTCGGTCCAAGTGCATCCCACAAAAACAAACAAGAACCTGCTGCCGGCAGGCGAAACCGCGAAGACGGAAGCATGGGTAGTACTGCAAGCCGGGACGCAAAGTCGGATCTATGCGGGCCTGAAGACCGGAACGACTGCAGCCAGTTTGCGGCTGTCGCTGAAAGGCAAGAACGTGGTCGACCTGCTCGCTGGTTTTACGCCAAAGCCTGGCGACGCGATCTTCTGCCGGGCTGGGACGGTTCACGCTCTGGGGGACGTCGTGGTCTTCGAAATTCAGCAAAATAGCGATGTGACCTTTCGCCTGTATGACTGGGATCATGTAGACCCGAAGACCGGTAAGCGGCGGGCGCTCGACGTCGATAACGCAATGGCCTGCATTGATTTTGCGAAAGGTCCCGTCGATGCGGTTGCGCCCGTGGTGGAGACGGCGGCACCGGTGGAACGCGAGCGACTATTCGACTGTGAACATTTCTTGCTATGGCGCTTGCGTGGCGATTCGCCCTTCACCGTCGGCGCACTGGAACTACCACGCGTCCTGGTATTCCTTCAGGGCGGGGGAGAGATTGAGCACGGAGGGGCCGCTTATTCGATGCAAAGAGGCGACGTAGTTCTTCTGCCGGCGTCGATGGGAGTGTGTACTTTTCGGCCGCACACCGAAGTGAGCCTTTTGGAAATTGCGTTGCCCGATCGAGACGCCGACGAAGAGGAATAAGAAAGTGGAAACATTTTGAAAAAGCTGATTGTGTTCGATCTGGATGGAACACTTGCCGAAAGTAAATCAGCAGTGGATCCCGAGATGTCAGGACGGCTGCACGACCTTCTCGCAATCGTCAAAGTAGCCATCATCTCCGGAGGCGGTTGGCCGCAATTTGAAAAACAGGTTGTCTCCAAACTTCCGCATGACGAACACCTCACGCAGCTATCGCTGCTTCCGACCTGTGGAACTCAGTTTTATCTGTACTCAGGCGATTGGAAAAAACTTTACGAAGAAGATTTCACCGAGAAGGAACGAAAACAAATACTCAGTTCACTCCATAAAGCACTGGCAGAAGCTGGGTACAAAGTCGCCAGGGTCTGGGGCGAAGCAATCGAAGACCGGGGCAGCCAGATAACATTTTCCGCACTCGGTCAGCAGGCACCCTTGGAGGAAAAAAACGAGTGGGATCCGGATTATGCCAAGCGAAAAAAGATCAAAGCGATTCTTGACACCTATATTCCCGAATTTTCCGTTCGCCTCGGGGGCTCGACATCGATCGATATCACAAAGCCAGGCATCGATAAGGCGTACGGAATCGGAAAGCTGCGCGACCTCCTGCATATTTCGTTGAAAGAGATGATTTACGTTGGCGATGCGCTGTTCCCAGGCGGGAATGACTATCCCGCCGAAGAAGCTGGCGTAGATTCTATCCAAGTCAAGGGTCCCGAGGAGACGAAGCGGGTGATCGAGACCATCATCGCGTGCCTAGCAGATTGGGACCAGGCGGCATGACCTCAATTTCTGATGAGAAGGAGTCATGAGCGACTTTCAGTTGCACCGTTTGGGAATACTGATGGAACCGGAGCCGGGCAATCCTCAAGAAGCGGAGGGCGTCCTGAACCCGGCTGCCGCGCGCGGCCCGGATGGCGATCTTTACATCTTCCCGCGGCTGGTGGCGCGGGGCAATTACTCTCGCATCGGGATTGCGCGCGTGCAGTTCAACAAGGCGGGTGATCCCTCGGGCATCGAGCGGCTGGGCATTGCGTTGGAACCTGAGGCTGACTATGAAAAGCGGCCCAACGGCGGCGGTGGCTGCGAGGATCCTCGCATTACGTTCGTCGAACCGCTGCAGCACTATGTGATGACTTACACGGCATTTTCGTCTCGTGGCCCCCGCATCGCCGCCGCAACTTCGAAGGACCTCTTCCATTGGCAACGCCTGGGGCTTGTCCCCTTCGCTCCCTATCAGGGAACCGACCTCAGCAACGTTGACGATAAGGATGCTTGCCTATTCCCAACAGCCATTCCAAATCCTTCCGGCGAACCGGAGTTGGCAATGCTCCACCGGCCCCTATTCCCCGGAACGCGGCCCGAGGAAACCGCGCATGCGCCCGCTTCCCGCGACTTGGATATCGGTCGCGAAAGCATCTGGATCTCCTACCGCCCGGTTTCACTGGAGGCGTTTCAGCCGAGTCTCCGAACACAGTTCTCGCATCATCGCTTAGCAACCCCAGTGTCTTCCTGGGAACGACTCAAGATTGGCTGCGGTACCCCGCCGATCCTGACGCGGCATGGCTGGCTCATTGTCTACCACGGAGTGAGCGAAATCGAAACGCTACATGACGATCCGAGTCAATATCCACCGATAGCTGGACATCGACTTTGTTACTCGGCCGGTGTAATGGTGCTCTCGAAGGAGCATCCACAAGCGATCCGCTATCGCTCGACGAAGCCAGTGCTCACCCCAACATTGCCAGAGGAATGTCGCGGCACGGTCGCTCACGTAGTGTTCCCCACCGGCATCGACCGGCGCGACGACCTCGGCTTACCGAACCGCCTCGACGTTTACTACGGGATGGCCGACAGTCGGATTGGAGTTGCGCGTCTTGAAGTACCCGACACACTGCCGTCAGGCAGCGTAGCCGATTCGCCGGAAGCAAAGGCGTAACATTGATTTCAATTTGTCACTGGCCTGGCCGAGCGAAGCAGCAAAAGCGGACATTCCACGCGTTTGACGACCTGTTCTGCGATCGAGCCGAAGACCATCGGGCGCCAACCAGACACGCCGTGCGTGGAAATCACAACCATGTCGATATGCTCTCGTTCGATTACCAGCATGATGTTTCCAACCACATCGTTGCCAACCTCAATGCTGGAACTCGACCTGATCCCCATGGAAGCGAGAACTGACTCGCAACCGGCTAATCGTCGATCTGCGTCCTTCTCCGCCGTGTGAAGATACTCTGTCTCCGGGAAGGAGACAGTTTTTGGGCCCATGGGAAGCATGGGAATTACATTTAGAAGGTAGAGTTCAGCATGAAAGTGCTGGCCGAGGTCGGTTGCGGTTTGGAGCGCGGCGTCGCTGGATGAACTGAAGTCCAACGGCACCAGAATTCTTGTGGGAATGAAATGGGAGGCAGTAGCTGGTTGCATTAGGAATCTCCTTGATCGTGAGTTTCAGAACCCAAGCAGTTTTGTGTGCGCTGCTCGGCGATTTTTCCATTCACGGTTTGATTAGCGGAAAGCACAGGATGCTCGCAAGAAAGCAGATTTCGAGCCCGCAGGCGTCGCACCTCGTGCTGGATAGAGCAGGCCGCATCGAAGGAAACCTCAAGGGTTAGACTCACCGGCTCGAGGGCCATCACTTTGGCGAGGCGGCGACGGTGCCGCAAGGCTCCGCTGAAGTGAGCGCGTAGAAACGTCCCGATCAGTTCCCACGCGAGCGCAGAACCGATTACTTTGCCCCCGAGACAACAAACATTCATGTCGTCATCTTCGACACCTTGGCGGGCCGAAAACACATCATGGATGAGACCCGCACGCACACTCGGGACTTTGTTCGCGGCGATCGATGCGCCCACACCGCTGCCGCAAAGCGCAACTCCGCGATCAACCTCCCCAGAGGCGACCTAAGGCTTGTTGATTGGCCTGAAAGGAGCTCGTGGGAGGGGTCGAATGAGCGTGTCCAACCACTGGTAACTGGCCGCGGTGTCGATTTAGGCTGGTTTCGACCGTCACATTTTCAGCGCGGGGTGGTTTTTCGTAATCCAGTCTTCGACTTCAATGTAAAACTGTTTCACTTGGACGACGATCTCTTTTGCTTCTGTGTCGGTCGCAACATTGGAGAAAGTGTAGTCGATAGTATTTCGTTTCCGTCGACACGTCTCAAAATAGTCGGCGTACTTGTGCGCGGCTTTACCCAACACCAGTTGGGTGCACTCCAAGGACACCCGGTGGTGTCCGACTTTGCTCACGATCCGATACCCCGCACAGGCTATGGCCATATTCGCCGCCTGGAGCGCAGCGTTGTATGCAGTGGCGAATCTCCGATCTGCTGAAAGGCCAGCGAGACTCGCGTCTGCGAGGTCGCGGGCTATCAAGGCCCGCATATTGTCTAATTCCTTCTTGGAGGTTTTGTGTTTTTGGGCTTCCTTATTTGCCAACAAGCTCGTCCAAGTCACTCTGGCCTCCTTTCACAAACTGTTTCCGTCCGCGTAAAACGGCAGCAAGAAAATGGTCGCCCGATTTGATTTTCTCCCGAAACTCCTCTGGGGAATAAGCAGTGACGTTGACCTCTCTTCCCAGCCGCACCTCCGCCCTGCGGAGCGATGGAGATAGGTCAGCAAGACCGGCTGTGCCAATGACCATCACATCCACATCACTCATCGCATGTTCCCGGCTTCGTGCTACGGAACCATAGATAAAAGCACTCTGAATCCTGTCCCCAAACGGCTTTAGTATCTGCTCCAAGATCGGAGCCAGCCCTGCAGTTTTTTCGAACAACTGCTGCAGGTCTCGGAACACTGGGGACTGGGTCTCCGCCTTGAAATAAGCCCTCGTGCCTTCCCGACGATGCACCAATATTCCGCTAGCCACCAAAGATGATAACTCCCGCTGAAGGCTGGACGGGCTCGTTCCCAAACGGCTGGCGAGCTCCGAAAGATACCACCACTTATCTGGCTGGCCGAGCGTAGCCGCGAGGACACCTTGCCGTACCTGTGGGAACAACGCAGTCAGCACGGGAGAGCTACGCATATTGCGTATATTATTACGCATATTGCGTAATCGTGTCAACCTTTAAACGAACAGGGTTGTCCGCGGCGGCTAGCGTTAAGGAATCTAAAGTGGCAATTCAGATTACTCATATCCGTTCGAATGAGAATCGAACGCAAGTCGAACAAACTCGAATTCTGTTCGACTGCGTACGAGCACGTTCGCTAGCCTCCGAACGGTCTGCACCGACCTAAGCCGAAGGCTTAGGGATGCCGGTACTGGCAAGACGGCCACGCTGCGCGAAATTGACCGTGGCCTCAGAGAAGCCGGACAGGAGGTTCTTGCGGTGGCTCCCACCCGAAGTGCGGTGGATGAACTCGAAAAAGTTGGCTTCCGAGATGCGATGACTGTCTCACGACTTCTGGAGGCTCAGGAACCACAGGGCGTGCTGCGCGGGAGGGTCTTGATTGTTGATGAAGCAGGCATGGTTTCTGGCCGGCAAATGCAAAGCTTGCTGCACCTCGCCGAGGATCAGGGATGCAGAGTCGTCTTTTCCGGTGACACCCGACAAATCACCAGCGTAGAAGCCTCGGATGCTTTGCGAATCTTGGAACGGGAGTCTGGCCTGAAGAGTGTTTCCCTTAGTGAAGTATAGCGGCAGACGAACTCTGTCTATCGCGAGGCCGTAAAGACAATGAGGCATTCACCGGAGGAAGGGTTCGCACAACTGGAAATGCTCGGTGCCATTCGCGAGGTACCCGTCTTCGACCGAGGTCAGATAGTGGCGGAGTTGCATCGCGAGTTCCGAGCGAAGGGAGCGAAACGCTTGTAGTTGCCGGCACTCATGCTGAGATTTCCCAACTCACCGACGCGATTCGCCAAGATCGGAAAGAACACGGCGAACTGGGAGTCGGCCATTCTTTTGATCGGTACGTATCGCTCCAATGGACAAGAGCCCAGAAACAGGAACTGTCCAATTACCAAGAGGGGCAGATTCTGCAGTTTCACAGAGACACGAAACTCGCAAAACGACATGAGTCGCTGGAAGTCGTGCGCACTGGCCCTGAATCTTTGGTTGCGCGAAAAGAAACCGGAGAAGAGGTGAACATCTCGCCGAAACAAACGCGGGCATTTTCGGTTTATGAGCGTCAGCCCATTGAAGTTGCCCCTGGCGACAGCCTCATGCTGACAGCAAACCGTCGAGGACCGGAATTCCGGGCGACCAACGGAGAGCTGGTCAAAGTGAGTTCGCTAGATGGCGGTGCCATTCGCCTCGAAGACGGAAGAACGCTCCCTGCGAACTATCACGAATTCACTCACGGATATGCGGTCACCGCCCATCGAAGCCAGGGCAGAACCGTAGATACCGTGATCATCTCGGCGGACGCCATGAAGAGAGAATTGTTCTACGTGGCTGCCAGCCGGGGTCGGAGCGAGATCGCTGTCGTCACCAGCGACCGCGAGCAACTTCGTGACTCCGTCGGCGTATCCACGATGCGGCAGTCTGCGATTGAACTGGCTCGAAAACAGCTATCCGCACACGATCCGGAAAAGGGCCACCGTGTTGACCTGATGACTGGGGTGAACCGGCAAGCTGGGCGGCAGATCGGAGAGCAGCATTCTTCCGTTCCAACTCACACACCGGAACCGGAAAAGACTCCCCATGTCGGCGTGGAACATGATCTCGGTGGCCCCAGTCTTGGGCTCGGGCTTTAAGGTCTCTCCTGCGGCCACACCCGCGCATTCCCCACATGGCGGAGAAAACGTGCCGGGGTAAGGCTTGCGTCAAGGCCGCGCTCTGTGCGCCGCGAAGCGGTTGTGAGCCTTGACGCGAGCCGCACCCCGGCTATGCTGTTCGACGTGGGGATCGGTCCTCGGCCTGTGCGCCTTTGTTCGAAAATATTTTCGATATATTTTCCCTCCCGCAGGTTCCTTTTATAGATAGAGGGGAAAATCTCGCGCGGATCGCCGGAACCACCCAGCCAAAGAAATCCGCCGGTTGGGTAGCGCCACTGCGATGTTCCCGTGGATTCCCCAAACGTACCTAAAAGCACTTCTAGGCGCTTTAGGCACTTTATGCAGTTGTTGAGAGGTTTTCTCGAAGTCAAAAAGAAAAAAGATTCTTTGAAGGGAAGCAACAAATGCGTCTTGTACGGTTTCTATACGAATAATGTTCTCGTCCGCCCATGACGCGAAGACCAACGCCAGCCGAGTAGTGAATGGGCTCGAAATCTGTCGGACGAAGTCGGACGCCACAGCCGACCTTCAGACGGCGCGGTGATTTCAGCC
>Ga0302274_10002405_pt1 | contig 17172 bp, 14 predicted proteins | sample III_Bog_N2_1_FD_198755 | JGI IMG/M metagenome (GOLD analysis project Ga0302274, IMG submission 198755) | Peat permafrost microbial communities from Stordalen Mire near Abisko, Sweden - III_Bog_N2_1 | ecosystem: Environmental > Terrestrial > Soil > Wetlands > Peat | place: Sweden: Abisko...
GATACTGAATTCGCAGTTGGCGCGCCATGAGCATCATTATCCCGGAGCAGGAGCCGGCCGTCAATTAAATATGACAATACCATTAACTGACCCCTTTCCGGCAGTCATGAATAATAACACCCCTTGCGCATTTTTTGTTATTCTGATATATTCGCAACAGATTCGCTTTTTTGAGAAAATTATGAATGTATCGCTCGGACAAAAGTGGGAGCATTTCGTGGAAGACCAGGTCCGCAGCGGCGATTACCAGACCGCCAGCGAAGTCCTGCGTGACGGCCTGCGGTTGCTCGAAAAGGAAACCCTGCTGAAGCAAATCTCCGTGGGTTCGCTGCCGGAGCTGGAGGCAAAATTGCTGAAAGCCGCGGAATCCTTGGATGCCGGACGCGGTGTGGATGGGGAACCCGTGTTGGCCCGCTTGCGTCAGCGGAGCCAATCGCGCCGCCGGAATGCCTAGATATATACTCTCGGAGTTTGTCGAACCTGAATTGTCAGCGATTTGGGATTACCTTGCCCTTGACAACCTCGACGCGGCCGACCGCTTCTTGGAAGCGGCCGGCGGCACGTTTCAAGCACTGGCCCGGATGCCGGGCCTGGGGCGCACCCGGAATTTTCCGCAAGCGCGGCTGAATCATCTGCGGTCGTTTCGCATCAAGGACTTTGAAAATTACCTGATTTTTTACCGCCCGATCCAGGATGGCATCGAGGTGTTTCACGTTCTGCATGGAGCGCGTGATCTTGAGCATTTTTGAATCGCCGGCGTTTCAACTCGTATCGGGGTCAAATCCTGCGTCCGTCTGCCAGCCAACCCACTTCACCCTGTTTGTCGCCCGGAAAATCACCCGCTGAACCGGTAATGGGAACAGCCTCCAAAACAGGCAGCGGGTTGCTGAAGGAGCCGGCCGTCAATTAAATATGACAATACCATTAACTGACCACTATCTGAGCCCTTTTTCAACTGCATGGTTCCGGCTAAGTGCCGTAGGCGCGACATCTTTGTAGCCCCGCACCCCACCAAACCAAAAAGCCCCGTAGGGGCGGCATATTCAGGGGATCATTCTTTGGAGCTGTCATAACTATGGGATTGCGGGCTGCAAATACCTCGCCCCTGACGGGGCTGGCTGGGGCCGGCCCCGCGTGTCCGGCGGCCTGAACGGCCGCGCCCTTGCGGCAGCCGTTGGGCAAACGAACTCTGGAAGCGGGCACCCGCAGAACCGGCACTTGTTAAAAAACACGCAACTAGATGCTTTATAAATGTTGACAAAAGGCATAAACATGCGTATTCTGGAGGCCAGATTATGAACATCATCTATCGTGGTAAAATCGGACGGCTCCCCGCCCATCTGCGGGAGCAATTAAACCAACGGCTCGCGGACGGGGAAACCGGGGAAACCCTGCTCGAATGGCTGAACGCCCTTCCGGCCGTGCAGGCCATCCTGCACCGGCAGTTTGATGGCCACCCCATCCGCCAGCAGAACTTGAGCAATTGGCACCTTGGGGGGTATCAACACTGGCTCCAGCAACAGGAACGCCGCCAACTCATCCGCCAACTGGCCCATGACGCCCTGGCCGGGGTCATGGAATTGACCCCTCATGGGGCCACCCGGCTCACCATGGATCCTCGTCCGGCCACCGTGCCGCCCCCCGCCGGAGACCAGCCTAACCAGCAGGAAACCAGCCTAAATTCCCAAGAAACCAGGTTAAATTCCCAAGAAACCAAGTTAAACCAGCCGGTACGAGCATAATTTTTCAGCCTCGGGCTTGGCGGGCGCATCTCAACCCTGCCCCCGGATTGCACCGGCCGGACGCCAAGTACCGCAGGTTTCCAAACCTGCAGGCCGTTGAACCCGATGGCGCCCTTGATGTTCGGATGATCAGCCGATTGGGAAATCGGCGATCCGGCACGTCTGGAAACCTGCGCTCGGGTTTGGCCGTCGTCGCGGAACAATCCAAGCCCCCCGCCGTGCTAAGCCAGATCGGCGGACACGTCATCCTCGTCGGATTTCGGGGTGGTGCCGTTGTATTCGTGAAGCTTGTTGCGCAACGTGCGGATGCTCACATCCAGCATCTTCGCCGTATGCGTGCGGTTGCCCTTGCAATGATCCAGCGCCGCAAAAATATGGTGCTTTTCCAACTCCGCCAGCGTGGGGAAACCGTTGGACTGACCGGGCACTTCCCGAACCCCGCCCGGGTTGGCCGACGCCGCCGGGGGCGCGACCGGCACCAGTCCCAGATGTTCGGGCTCCAGCATCCCGTTGTCCCCGCAAAGAATCACCGCGCGCTCCACCACATTCTGCAGCTCGCGCACGTTCCCGGGCCAGGAATGATGGATCAACAACTCCGTGGCCTCCGCCGTAAAACCCTTGATGTGCACCCCGTGTTTCCGCCCGAACCGGCGCATGAATTCCTCCGCCAGATACGGCACGTCCTCGCGGTGTTCCCGCAGGGCCGGCGCGCGGATCGGCACCACATTGAGCCGGAAAAAAAGATCCTGGCGGAATTCCTTCTTTTCCACGCTGGCTTCCAGGTTCCGGTTCGTCGTGGCAATGACGCGCACATCCACCTTGAACGTCCGGTTGCCACCCACCCGCTCCAACTCGCGCTCCTGCAGCACCCGCAGGAGCTTGGCCTGCACGTTGGGCGAAATCTCGCTGATTTCATCCAGCAAAATCGTCCCGCCATGCGCCAGTTCAAACCGGCCCTCGCGCTTGTTCAAGGCCCCGGTGAACGCCCCCCGCTCGTGCCCGAAAAATTCGCTTTCAATCAGGTTCTCCGGGATGGCCGCGCAATTGACCTTGATGAATGGCGCGTTCGAGCGCGAACTTTCCCGGTAAATCGCCCGCGCCACCAATTCCTTGCCCGTCCCGCTTTCGCCCTGGATCAACACCGTCGCCTGCGTGCGCGCCACCTTCCGGATGAGCTGCCGGAGATTTTCCATCACCGGATTGCGCCCCAGCAATTCCAGTTCACAATCATCCGTCTCCTGGCTCAGGAAGCGGTTGACGTTCAACAGTTGCGTGAATTCCCCGGCCCGCCGCAGCGTGACTTCAATCTGCTCGTTGGAAAACGGTTTGATCAGATAATCAAACGCCCCGTTTTTCATGCACTCCACCGCCGATTCCACCGAGCCAAACCCCGTCATCATCACCACCAGCGGCTTCTGCGGACGCGACTGGATATACTTGAGCAAATCCGTCCCGTCACCGTCCGGCAGCCGGACATCCACAAACACAATGTCAAAGTTGTCCTTGCCCAGATATTCCTGGGCGGCGGCAATCGTGCCCACGGCCGCCACGTCATAATGCCGCCGGCGCAGATGGGCTTCCAGGTTCTTGCGGATGATGGCATCGTCATCCAGAACAATGATCTTTTCAATGGACATACAATTAACCGAACGGCCGCCGGCTCCGCCACCGGCCATTCAACGGCAAAATTCACCCGGCCCAACGCACCCGCCCCGGAGGCCTCAATCCGGCCCGCCACTCCGAAACTTGGAATGCTGCCGGTATAAACCGGCCACGTAATGCGGCTGCTGCGCCTCAAACGGGGGCAAATGTCGCGCGGGCATCAAACCGCGACGGAGTAACGCCTGCTGGTTTTCACGATCCAAAAACAGACCCTTCATCACTAACCGCTGGATCGTCTCAAATAATTCTTTAACCTCTTCCGTATGAGCGCTTTGCCGGCCGCTCTGCCGGTGGTTTCGTAACTTGATTAACGCTGATTCCAATTGGGGAAGCAAGTTTTTTCTCCGCTGATTGAATTCCCCGGGCGCATAGTCGTTATTCGCCGCGAGCGACTGGCCTTCGTCCGTCATCAACGCCAGGGTGTCGGCGCACAGTGTGCGAAACGCCTGTAAATCCAGCGTCAGACCGGCGGTGGCGGTGGGGGATGCGTTCATGGCCGGGGGGCTCCCGTCAGGATGTTCGTGCCGAAATCCTTCGGCATGGCGGCGGCGTCCGCCACCGCCAGATTCGTGCTCTCCGCCTGGCGTTGCCAGCCCAGAAAGCCGCTCCGCCAGCGGGCCATGTCCATCACCGCCTTTTGTCCCGGCGTGGCGTTCGTGCCAAACTGCGTTTCCAATTTCAGAATCTCCTGGTAACTCTCCAAGGCCTTTTGCGGCTGCTCCAGCCGCTCATACGTGAGCCCAATCTGATATTTCACCGGCAGTTGCCAGACCGGCGACGGATCCAACTGCGCCAGATTCACATAAATATCCAGCGCCCGCAGGTAATCCCCCTCCCGGTAGAGTTGATTGGCCACTTCATTGCCGGCCCGTTGCTGCCAGTAGGCCCAGAGTTCCGGATGATCCTGCGTTTTCGCCTTTTCCTCCCGCAGCAGCAGCAACACCTGCTGGAGCGCCTCGTTGTTTTGCCCCAGTTGCTTCAAGGTCAGCGCCAAAAGAAAGCGCACCTCGGGCTGTTCCATGGCGTTCGGAAAACGTTCGAGAAAATCCCGGGACCGGGCGACCGCCTCATCATTGTTGCCGATCGCCGCCAGCGAACGGATCAACCGGAACTGCGCCTGCGACCGGTTCAGCGTCGGATTTTCCTGCTGCAGCAGCCGCGTGTAAAAATCCGCCGCCTCCCGGAACCGGCCCATCAAATAATGCGTCTCGGCGATTTCCGTCTGCGCCTCCAGCACCAGGGCCGGATAATAATCCTGCTGATCGCTTTTTAACGACAACGCCGCCGTCATCACCGCATAAAATTTCGTCAGCGCCAGGCTGTTCAACCCCATTTGCCGGTAAATCTGGCCCTGCCGCAACAGCACTTCCGGCAGGCGCGGATCCTTCGGCCAGAGCTCCGCAAACTGCGCGTTGATGTCTTCCGCCCGCGGCAGATCATTCTTCAGCCGCACCACCGCCCCCAGTTCAAACAACGCCGACCGTTTCACCGCCTCCGCCGCCTCCGACGTCAACAAACTTTCCAACATTGGTTCCGCCTCGTCCAGTTGACCCGTTTCCTTCAGATAACGCGATTGGGACAGTTGCACCTCAAATTTATTCGTCGCCGCCGCGTTCGTTGACACATTCGCCGTCACCTCGGCGTTTGTTGCCGGCGGCATTCCGGGATCGGCGGAAATGAGGTTCGTCAGCGTAACCGGATTCGGGGCGATGGTGTCCGGGGACAACTTCGGGGGAAAAAGCGAACGCACCACCGGGGCCGGCGCATTGGAAGCCACGACCGCTGACGGGTCCGCCCCGGCCGGCGACTGGATCCAAACCGCCAGACCAAGGCTCAAAAGCCAGCGGGCGCAACGCCCACCGACCGTGTCACTGGGGCGACAGGGCAACAACATAATAAGTTGACTGGAATGGGAGGCCATTCAAAGGCCTCCTTATTGGACTCGGTAAACCGCCCGGCTCTCCGTACCGCCCTTCGGGGTCGGCGGGGTGAAGCCAATCTGCCCCGGTTTGCCTCCGGCACTGCCCCCCGGGGTTTTCCCGGCCGCATCCGGTTTGAAAAATCCTGACAACATTTGCGGCGTGACCGGGACCGTCACATCGTCATCCGACTCCGGTGTCACCTCGGCGGCCGGCGGCGGTTCGGCATTATTTTTATCCAAGAGCGTCACCTTGGCCCCCGTGGCCCCAAGCACGGTATTGGTCCCGACCGCGGCCAGCGTCGGCGTGGCAACGTCATTGGTGGCGGCGGCCGGCGGCGGCGCACTGTGGCCGGCGGCACCGGTTTTGTCCGCCACCCGCAATTGTTTCCAAGCCCAGGCCAGTCCCGGGGCCGTGGCCAATTCAAAGCGCAACGGGGCCGGTCCGATGCAGGGCAAATACGCCACTGCGGCCGGCAATGGCCGCACTACGGCCAAGCCGGTCACCACCGTCAACAGAATGACGGCGAGATTCCGCACACGGCCACGGCGACCCGAATTGCAAGGTTGCTGGTTCAAAATGTCGGCAGTTCATCCGCGCCCGCCCTGCCCCTTATCCCGGGACCGGCAATGATGACCCTGCTCCGGGGTTATCGGCAAAACTTGCCGGGACTTGAGAAATATTTTTCACGATTCAAGTTCTTTCTGCGGTTGCCGATAGAAGGGAGGTATTTGGGGCCGGATTTATAATAAAACATAGTGGATATATTAATGTCAGCCAACGTTGCCAAGCTTGATCTTAAGAACATCGAACGGCAGCTTGCCCGCTGTCCTTCGCTGCCTTCGTTGGGAAGTGTCAACAAGGCGTTGCAGGGATTGCTCCTCACCGAGCAGCGCTACACCGCGCAGATTGCCGAAATCATCCGGCGCGATCCCAGCCTCACCTCCCGGCTCTTGCGCCTGGTCAACTCCGTCTATTACGGCCTGACCACCCCCGTCAACAGCATCGAAGAAGCCGTTTTCTATCTGGGTGTCCGGCAAATCCGCCAACTCGCGATGGTCACCCCCATCATCGAGGATTTTCAACGGCTCACCAAACAATGCGCCTTTCCCTGGCGCGAATTCTGGCAGCATTGCATCGGCACCGCCATCCTCACCCGCGAAGTCACCACCGCCGTCCAATTCGCCTCCGACGAATCCGATTACGTGGCCGGCCTCGTCCATGACGTCGGTAAAATCGTCATGGCCTGGACCTTTCCCGATCATTTCACCGAGATCCACCGCCTGGCCGGCCAGGGCACCCGGGATCTGACCGAAATTGAAGCCGAGACCCTCGGCATTGACCATGCCGAACTGGGCGCCCTCTATCTGGAACGCCACCGGTTGCCTGAAATCATGGTCAAAGCCGCGCGCTTTCACCATCATCCCGAACGGGCCGATGATTATGCACCCACCATTGCGGCGGTGCAAATCGCCGACCTGCTGCTCCGCAGCGAAAAGATCGGCTTTAGCGGCAACTGCGTGCCCGTCACCCGGGCCCAATGCTTTACCGCCTCCGGTTGCAAGGTGCTGTTTCCCAACATTAAAGACGGGGAAAACGCCATCGCCCAAGCCTCGCTGTCCCGCACCCTCGAACTGATCCCCAGCATGTTGGAAGGCATGGTTTGAGCCAACGCGGGTTCAGCCGCCGGCACAACCCCTTGAGAATTTAGGCAACGGCCGTCCGGGGTTCAACCGTGCGCCATCATTGGGGCTTGGGAATGTGCCCGCTCGTTGAAAAGATGATCGGACCATCCTCCGGCCGGAAGGGTTCCCACCCATAAGCAATCCCGCGGCTGACGGCCGACTGTTTGGCACTCAGGAAGGCCGGGAAGGAATCTTCAAAGGTCAAAAAGACCAAATAAACATCCTCATTGGATAAGCCGCCGAAATAGCTGGCCGCCGCCTCGGGGTCGAGTCCCTGGCCGGGGATGGGTTCGGCCGTGTCCTCACCCGGGGTGGTGGTCCAGTGGATGTCGGTCTCATCACGGCTGGAATCGAGATTGTGGCAGGGATAGATGCGGCTGTATCGGACGATGATATAAAGCACGCGTTTGCCCGTCTCATGTTCCCGGGGCAGCCGCAACGGGCGCTGCAAGGCGTCCAATTGGGTGGTTACCTGCGCTTGCAGGTCCGCCTGGCGTTGTTTGAGGCGGACGAGGTTTTGGCTGGCGGCGGCGAGCCGGTTTTGCGCCGCCAATTTGCCGGCTTGGGCGGTGGCCAGTTCGGCATTGAGAAACTTCAGCCGTTCCGCCGGATCGGCCGCGCCGGCCGTGTCGAGTTCCCCGCGGTCTTGGGCTGCGGTGTCACGAGTTTGTTGCAGGGCGTCCTGAAGTTCGTTGCGGGTTGAAAGCAGCGCCATTTGTTGCTGCCAACGCGCGTCGCCCGCCTTGGCGTGAAGTTCCCCGGAGAGTTGAAGCGATTGCTGCAGGTTGGTCTGGGCGAGGGCCAGGCGGCGTGGCAGCATTTCAGCGGAATCAGTTGAACCGGCGCTCTGGCTTTTTTCCTTGCTGGTGAGCAACACCACCAGCACCGCCAGCAGAATGATGCCGCCAAACGCGTTGCACAGCGTATCCAATAACAGATACAGGCTGTCCGGCGGAGCTTTTCGGCGCAGATTCATCTTATTTAAAACCCAGCCATTCCAATAATCGCTGCCACCAACTCTTCATGTTTTTTGGGGTGGCGGGACTAGGGGTGGCGGTCGCGGGCGGAGGGGTGGCGCGGGCGGCCGTCGCGGCGGGCCCGGCATTACCCGCCGGCGCGTTACCGGCGGCCGGTTTACCCGCCGGTGCTGCGGGGCCATGGGGGGTGGCGGGCGCGGGTGTAGCCGCCGCTGCGGGTGCCCCCGGTGGCGGGGTCGGTTCATCCAGGGGCGGCGGGGATGAGAAATGAATCTCGCGGTCTTCCTCCAACGCGTCTGAACCAACTTCAAACCCCAGGTCGCGAGCCGTTTTTATCAGGTCTTTAAACCGGCCGATGCCGGAGGGCCGGACTAAAAAAACCACATACTGATCGAGCGCCCGGGCGTGGCTGAGATACGATTTAAAAGCGGTCTCCGCCCCGGATTTGTCCGCCGATTGCCGGTCGTTGGGATGATCAAAACGATCCAAGGTCACGCCCGCCCCGGCCACGGTGACAAGAATCGGCTCCTTGGTGGTGGTGCTGGGGTCGGGAATGAGCCAGAGTTGGCCGGCTCGCTGGCGGAGTTTCAGGAGCTGGGATTCCCGATGGGCCACCGCTTGATCCAGTTGGTCCATTTCGCGTTGGGCGACCGCCGCTTGGCGGCCAATGGCCTCGGTTTCCTGAAGCGTGCGCTGAATGGTGGCTTTCAAATCGGTGAGCCCAAGTTCCCGGTCCCGGGCATCAATGACGGCCTGGCGGTCAGCCATTTGCCGGGCCAGTTCCTTCTGCTGGCTTTGGGCTTGGGAAAGTTGGGTCTGCAATCGGGCAATGTCCGCCCGTAATTGGGTTGCCTCCGGGGCGGCGGCGGCGGCGGCCAGCAAGGTTTCCAAACGATGGTTTTCCACATCGGCCGCCGCTTGTTGGGCGAGGGTTTCCTCCAGCCGCTGTTCCATGGCCGTGGCGGCGGCGGCGGCACGATCATCCGTGGGCCGGCCCAAATCCGTGGCCAGCAGCAGGGCGACGAAAATCAGCACCCCGCTGACGGCGGTGATGATGTCCGCAAACGCGAAGAAACTGATCTTCGAATCCAAGCTTCGCAGCCGGCTGCTCATAATTTGGATCCGGCGTTGGCCGCGGGGGCGGCGGGGGTGGACCGGTCGGTCAGCCGGAGCTTGGCGATAATGTGGGAATGGCAGTAATCATTGCACTCATCGAGAAAGGCCATTTCCCGTTTTTGCTGAAAGGTGATGGTCAACTGCAGGATGAGCGTGAACGTCAGCGCCACCAGCGTGGATTCAAAAGCCGTGGCCAGGCCGCCGGTCACGCCCTGGAGCGAGGCGCGAATCAACGTCAGGTCCCCCGCCGCCTGCAACGTCTGGGTGAACCGGCCGATCGCCAGGCTTAAGCCCAGCACCGTGCCGATAAAACCCAGCACCGGGATGGCCCAAACCAAGCCGTTGACCACGGTGTAACTGGAAGCCACCTGGTCTTCATCATTCTCCGCCTGGGCGCGCAGCAGGGCGGAAACATCGTTGACCTGGCCCATGTTTTTGAAATTGGACAACGCCCGGTCAATGCGGTTGAGCAGGATAAAATGACGCGGTTGATCCACCAGCGCGTGGATGCGCGTGAGCACGGTGGCCGCAGTGCCTTCGGTGAGGACGAATTCAGGCTCGGCCGGGACTGCGGCCAATTGCAGGGCGCGCTGTTGAAACCGGACCTTCCGGTCCTTCAAAAAAAGGATGGTCAGGCCGCCAAAAAAGAAAAACGTGGCCGGGATGACGGCAAATTGATTGCTCGGGCGCATGTAGATGGCGGCCACGGTTGACACCACGGGCAGATGGCTGAAAACCAACAGCATCAGGATGTATAATAGTCCCGTCAGCAAGGCGCCGATGAGAAAAGCGAACGCGTGGTTGACGCTCGTGTAACGGCCGCCTTTGAAGCCGCAGCGGTTTTCGATGTCGCTCTGGGACCACGCGAGCAAATCGGGGTTGGTTCCGGGGGCGGCGGATTGGGGGGTGATGGGGAATTGCGCCATGGCTTTATTGGGTGGGGGTGAAATTAAAAATCATAAATCCTAATGGGCCAGCAGAAAAAACGCCGCGCCGATAATCCACAAAACGGTTCCCAGCAGGCCAATATTTCGAGCGGTGCTGGTGATGGACCGCCCGCGGTCGTCCATTGAACCGGCATCCATGGCTTGCAAATCACCGCTGCCCATGATCCAGGCCGCCAGGCATAACGGTCCGAAAATGAAAAGACCAACTAATCCCAGCGTCAAAATCATCCCGCCCCGGTGGGGTTTCAGGATCGCGGGTGACGGTGGCACCGGTCCCGGGCCCACACTCCCCGGGCGTAACAAACCCGCGGCCAGGAGGTCGTTTTTTCTCCGCTCCTCGGCGAGTGCGGCGGCGCGGTTTTGATCTTCCCGCTCCTGGGCCTGTCTTTCCGCGTCCGCAGTTTTTCTCCGCTCCTGCTCCACCCGGGCTTCCCTTTCGGCATCGAGCGCGGCGGTCCTTACCGTAATGTAATCCCGCAGGGTGACCCATTTCCCCTCGTAATAAATCTCATGCTGCAAACCGATTTCGTGCGCCGCCAGTTTCGCTTCGACCACGGTGCCCGAATACGGCCCCTCCTGCCGGCCGCGCCAGCGCAGGAGAAACAGGGTGCCGTCACCATCGGCCAATTGGGCAAACGAGTTCATGGTGGCGCATCCCGAAGTTGTGGGTGGATTTTCTGTACCGCAGACTTCCAAGTCTGCTGTCTCGCCGGTTTCCAAACCTGCAGGCCGTCCGCCAAGTTGGCGCGTCCGCCTGCCTTGCCAACAACCTCGGGATGGACAGGGTTCATGGTTGCGTGGGGGATTGAAACAGCGGTGGCAGCGCCCCCTGGAACGAGGCGTCATCAGGCTGCACCCCGGCATTGGCCAGGTATTCGGCGCGCGGACGGCTCAGGGCGAACAACGGCGACAACGGCAGCGCGGGCACCCGCCCCGGCGGTCCGGCTTCCATTTTCGGGGCCAGCCACACCAGTTGCCGATCGGTGGCGCGGTAACCGAACACCTCCCCGGAAAGGGCCTGGTCCACATAATGGGGCTGGCCGTCCAAACCCACGAAACCGGCATATTGCAGGCCGTCCCGGGTCACCGATCGCGCCAACGTCAGACATCCCACCGCCTGTTTCATGAGGGAAACCGATTTCACCGAGGCAAAAAATTGTTCCAGTTTTTGCGAATCGGCGTTGACCCTGGCCGGCACGAACCAGTCGCCGCTCTCCAAGGAGCCGCCCACGAGGCTGCTGATTTGCCCCGCCTGGGTGCGGGCGGCCGGACAGAACGCCAGTCCCCAGGCGTTGGGCTGCAAATTCATCACCTCCATCAGCCGCAAATACAAATACGCCCGGAACAGCGGCGAACCGTCCGGCGAAGCTTTGATCGCATCCAAGACTTCCAACAACGGTTTGGCATAAGCATTCCCCGCCGGGACTTGCTCCAAGCCCACGGAATGAAAGGCGGCAGCCTCCTCCAGCGCGCCCAACCGTTCGAGCCGGAAAATCGGCTGCGTGGGGGATAATTTGTATTCCCCGGCAAACCAACCGTAATCACGATCTTCAAAAATGGCGCGGGTCGCGTTCGCCGTCAGGGTCCAGGCCTTGATGCGCTTCCAACCGGTGGTATCCTCAAATACCCCGGCCGTAATCCAGTCCTGCCGGTCATTGCCCTCGTTGTCCAGCCAGAGCCGGTAATGCTCGTGATGGGCATTTACGGCCGGGTCGGCGTTCAACTCCAGTAAAAGCTGCCGTTCGGCGGGCATCACCAACTCCGGGATAAAATTCACCGCGCCGGTTTTTTTAACACAAGCCCAGACGCTGGCATTGGTGGCAGCCAAAAGAACGCGGAGCGCCGTTTCATCCCCCACCTCGAGCGCTTGAACCGCCAGCGCCGCCGAGGCGGCGGGTGTCCCCGTGAATTCCGAGGCGGTGATCAATTTGATTCCCCCCGAAAATTCTTGGAGGGTCCGGGCTTTCGGGAGGGCGGCCTGGCCTTGATCCAGTTTTTCCAGTTCCCCCTCATACGCGGCAAATTTGCCCCGCACGGCGGCGCCGCGTTCCAGCAGATCACTGCGCAAGGTCAGGTTTTTCCCGAAACCGGATTCGCAGTCCTGGATTTTTTGCACGTTGTCAGACAACGCCGCCAGTTGCCGGGTGGTTTTATCCAGCGGCGCGCGGTAATCCAATTCGTCGCCTTGCTTCTCCGCCGCGGCCACCCACTGGCTCAACAGGCCGTTGACGGCGGTTCCGCTGTCCGCCAAATAATTCTGCCAGGATTTTTCAAAGGCCTGCAGGCGCGGCTCGTTTTCGGTTTTTAAATCCGGGGCCAGCGCCTGCCAGGCGTCGCGCGCCCGGGCGAGTTCGTCCGCCAGCTCCGCCAGCCGGGAGGCCCCGGGTTCCCCGCTGAGTTGCGACGGCAGCTTTTGGAACGCGGTTTCAAAATTGGCCGCCAGGGCGTGCTCGCGGGCCGCCAGGGTTTCGGCCGCGGCCACCGTGCCGGCGTCGCCCATTTTGCCGGTGCGCGCGCGCTCCAACAACCGGTCCATTGCATGGAGTTGGCGCTGGGTGATGGCCGCCTGCAATTGCCGGTTGAAATCACGCGCTTGAATCCGCCCGAGCACCAGCCACGCGATGGCCCCGCCGATCACCAGTAGGGTGACACTGCCGGCAATGATCAGGCGCCGGTGAATCGCGGTTCGCCGGGCGATCTCGGCTTCGAGCAGCGCGGCGCGTTTGCGGAAGCCGGCGGTGGCCTCCCCGGGAATCGGCCGGGCAAAATCCGTCAGGGACCGCCAGACTTTGTGCAACGCCTCGAAATCATCACGCAACTCCGGCAGTTGGACATAGCGGGCGGAGGTGTCCTTCTCCTCGCTCTGCTGAATGCGCTGCTGTAACTCGACCAGCCGGGATTGAAATTGGCGCTCCCTTTGGTCCCGCTCCTGTTCCCCGCGCGCCCAAGCCCCCAGCGTGTCCAGTTGCCGGAGCGCGGCGGCGGGCAATGCCACCGTGAAATCATTTTGCAACCGGTGGATGAAGTCGAGTTGGGCCAGGGCCTCGCGCCAATCGCCGGCGCTTTGGAGTTTGACCGTTTCCCCGAGCAGATATTCGCAACGAACCGCCTGCGCCTGGCGCCACCCTTCCCCCTCGGGTGGGTGCTTGAAGCCAAACGCTTCAATCGCCTCCATTTCCGCCACCAACAACCCGGGTTCCGCGCCCGTTAATGAATGGGCGAGGTGTTCCACTTTTGCCGCCAACACCTTGGCATCCAACCGGGTCAGTTCGGCGGCGGCGTTGGCGTCCGCCGGGTTCAAACGCGTGATGCTTTGCAGCGTTTTGAGCGCCTCCTCGTCGTTCCGGTTCAACACCGCCCGACGGTAGGCGGCATACAGCGGATGGTCGGTGGTGATGCCCTGTGCGTAGCCCTCATTCAGGAGCTGAACGGACCGGCCATCAATCCGTTCGGCGACCGGCAATGAATTTTGCCGGCAATAGCCCCGCCACTCATCCGCACCGTGAAATTCCAACACCGTCACCAAATCCAACAGATTGGGGGCGGTTTCGGCGAGTTGGATCGCCTGCGGACGATCCCCCGCTTTGATCATCGCCTCACATTGCTGCAGGCGCAGGTTTGCGGCGTGGCACGCGGCGGCATAATCCCCGGCCAGCTTGGGCGCGATTTCTGAAGGGTCGCCCGGGGGCGGCAGTTCGGAAATCTTGCGGACCAGGCGTTCGGTTTCGAGGAGGGTCATGGCGAATTAGTCTTGGCATCTTTCCCGTCCTTTGGCTTGGACGAAAAGCCGTCGTCTTTGTAAGTTTCCGAAATGACCGGCGGGGGAGCCATGCCGGACCATTGAACAACGCCACTGGTCACAGCTCCAATAAAATTTGTCACCACCACACGAAATGAGTCGGGGTTGGTTGAAACTAATTCTTTCACGGGCAAGGTCGAATTAGTGGAAGATAAAAGCAAATCCATCGGGCTGGCTTTAAACAATTGATAAAAAAGAGGTTTCGCCCCCTTCGCAACGATTGTGATGCAGATCTGGTTTTCCTGATTGGTCTGAATTACGGGTTGCGCTGTTATTGCCGGTGGTTTTCTTCCCTTTAAAATTAACGCGCCGATCACGGTTGGCACGCACAGAACAATCATCAGAAATAGAATGACAATTCTGTACCACCGCCGCTTCTGAATCTCCGCCTGCTCTCTTTCCGCCTCCAGCCGCTGCCGCTGCCGGTCAATCTCCTCCTCCGATTTTTGATGCGAATCTCCCCGGGCGGCGGGCGGGCCGGAGTTGGGCCGGGTCGGCGCCAGTTTCAATTTTTCGTCAACGGACAGTTTGGCCACCCGGCTCTGAACCGTGCCCGCACTGTTGGTCGCGCTCACCCGATACCGCGCGAGGCCAAGCGTCGGACTCGCCAGCACCAACTCGGCATTCGTCTCGCCCGGCAAAACCCGGCCCTGATCGGCGCGATCCACCGAATACCATTGGTAGGTGGGGGCGGGAACGCCCTCCGCCCGGGCGGTGAAACTCACCGCCCCGCCTTCAAGGGTCCGCGCATCCTCCGGCTCGGTGACAAACTGCGGGGCCTGCCGCCCGGTTCGGGCCAAGGCGGCTTCCTCGGCCGTGCATTTGAGAGCGCGGACGGCGGACAGGGCGCGACCATCCGGGGTGGCGAACCGATGGGCCGCCGGATTGTCGGAGTGGATGCAGCGCCAGCGAAAATCCGCCGGATTGTCCTGCTCCTGCATGGAGGTGGTGAAGGTGTAATTCCAGGCGGTGGCGTGACCGTCCCGGCGCGGGTCGCGGATTTCCAGCAGCGCCAGCCCTTCGGCGAGCAGGTCCAGCACGGTTTCCCCGGGCTGGTCATCCACCAACAAGGCGGCACCGGCGCGGGTCTCCAGCAAGCCGTAACCATTGACCGCATCGCCGGTGACCCGCTGCCAAGTCTCCGCCGGCACCGTCGCCCGCCCGGCGAGGGCGGCGAGTTCCGTCCAATCCTCGTTTTCCAGCAACTGCGGTTCTTTCGCCCAGGACGTGACCCAACCCGGCCAGTGGCGCAGAATGACCGGCGGCAGGGCGAACCGCCGGATTTCTTCCGGCGTAAAAACCAGGTGATGCGCGATGAAATTTGTCCGGCCCGTGAAATCCAGGCCGGCATCCTGGATCCGGCTCAAGACATGGAAGCGCGTCCCGCGAATATCCACGATCCGACCGGCCAAAATCGGGCGTTCCCGGCCGCCGGCCAGGGACAGATGCTGATAATAGCTGAACTTTTCCAACTGCAGCATCAGCGCCTCCCGCATCAAGGCGCTTCGGGCCACCGTGCAATAGCCCGACCGTCCGGCTACGATGCCACGCGGCGCACTGGTGTAAATGAGTTGTTGGGGCATGATCGGAATCGGATGGCGGGTTCAAAATTCATCCGCCGGTTTCCCGGGCGCCCGCCCCGTCCGGGGCAAACAGATTCGGGCAGATCTGGGACAGAATCCATAACAAGGGAATTTCCACCTGGACCGGTTGGAGCTTCGCCGGATCGGGAACGTATTCCCCCGGACCGATTTTGAGCGGCGTGTGGCCGAAGGAACTGGCGGCAAAAAACAGGACGTTGCGGCTCAACACCTCGGCATTGGCCACCAGCGGCGGCGAAAGCCGGCACAAGAGTTCCCGCAAAATGCCGGAGTTGTGCGCCAGCGCGGCGGGATCGAGTTTACCCTCCCGCACGGGCGGGTGCAGCGGGGTGTCCTTCAGCAAATGCGTCCAGACATCGCATTTGCCGATGATGAACGCCACGGGCGTCTGGATCATTTCGCCGGCGCGCAGGTTGCGAATGGTTTGAATGCGCAGGCGCATCTCCGAAAGAATGATGTCCTGCTGATCCACCACCGGCTTTTCAAGTTGCGGATCTTTGGTGTCGCGCAGATGCTGACGGAACTCGGGGCTGTTGAACGGATCGAAGAGATACATGATGCCGGCGGCGCTGGCGACATGTTGCGCGCCCGGTTGCTCCACGATGTTGACGCCCGGTTGAAAATGTTCCCCGGCGTTGTCGTAAAAAATCAGCGCGCATTTATCGCGCAATTTATCCTCGGCCGCCAGCGTGTAAACAAACGGCCGCGGCAGCGCCACCATCCGGCCCTGCCGGGGCAGCCGCTCATACATGGCGCCTTCAAAAACCGTTTTTGCCAGCTTGGCCTGCGCGGCGGCGGTGGCGCCAAACAGCGCTTTGCGCATGTCATTCACCGGCGCGTTACCGGTCGGGTCGCTGTCCTGGAAAACAATGCCAAATTCGCGGTATAAAGCGGCGGGCGCCACCTTGGTGAGCACACTCAGAAAGTAGGATTTCCCGGCGCTCTGGTCCCCCACCAGGGAGATGATGTGATGCGGCATCTCCAGAAATCCCGGCGGCAGTTTGCGGCGGCAATGCGGACAGGCGATTTCTGAAGTCGGCAGACTCATGGCATCCAGCGCCTGCCCCGCGTTGTTAAACCGCGTGGCGAGAAATCGTTGCTGCGCATCCTCCCCCAGCAGGGGATCCCCGCGCAGGGAATCATGCACCGCAATGTGCATGATGTCACCCGTGTCAAAACGCAGCCAGCAAACCGGACAGGTCAGCACCCCGTCAAGGTTGGGCTGGGCAAAGGCCGGGTCGCGCAGGGGTTCCGCCGGGACGGGCGCGGGCGGCGGCGTGGAATCCGGCGCCGGCACCTCGAACTCGGTGCCGCAATCCGGGCAATCCACTTTCATTCCGACGGCTTCTTCATCCGCCTTCAGTTTTCGCCCGCACGACGGACAAAAGAAACGAAATTCCATAATTCAAGCCCCGAGACCTTTGTGCGTGGATGATACACCGGCCCCCAAACCCAAGTCAAAAGCCAAATCCCCCCATTTTCCCCACCGAATGATCCACGTCCTGCACGCCTCACCCGGTGGGAGGGTTAACCTGTTTCCGCCATGGCCAAGCCAAGGTTCGGCCCGCTTTACCCTTCCCCGCCCCGAACCTCCCTGTCCCGCACCTTGGAACTGATCCCCAACATACTCGAAGGCATGGTTTGAGCCAACGCGGGTTCGGCCACTGTCGCCGTCTGAGTATATACTCATAAAAAATCGGGGGGGGGGTGACCGTTAAAAGGCG
>Ga0302274_10002408_pt1 | contig 17160 bp, 14 predicted proteins | sample III_Bog_N2_1_FD_198755 | JGI IMG/M metagenome (GOLD analysis project Ga0302274, IMG submission 198755) | Peat permafrost microbial communities from Stordalen Mire near Abisko, Sweden - III_Bog_N2_1 | ecosystem: Environmental > Terrestrial > Soil > Wetlands > Peat | place: Sweden: Abisko...
CACCGCGCCACCAGTAACGGTCACTCCATCGCCTGCCAGCATCACAACCACGCAGGCGCTATCAGTGACCGTAACTGTCGGCGGAACTCCAACGCCAACCGGCTCGGTAACCCTCACCAGCGGAACGTATTCATCTGGCGCGGTCACGCTCACCAGCGGCAACGCCACCATCAACATTCCCGCAGGGTCGCTCGCAAAGGGCACCGACACACTGTCCGCAAGCTACACGCCTGACTTCGCAAGCTCCTCAACGTACACCAGCGCCACGGGTTCAAACACGGTCACGGTGACCACACCCGCGTTGATCACGCCTACCGTAACAGTCTCTCCAACCCCATCAAGCATTACGAGCGCGCAGGCATTGTCAGCGACCGTCACGGTCAGCGGCGGCAGCGGGAATCCGGCACCTACCGGCTCAGTAACACTGACGAGTGGAACTTACTCGTCGGGAGCAGTTACCCTCAGCAGCGGCAGCGCTACGATTAACATCCCCGCCGGGTCGCTGGCGACGAGTACGGACACGCTGACGGCTACTTACACACCGGACTCCGCGAGCTCAACAACCTATAACTCCGCGACCGGATCGAACACGGTTACTGTGACTGCGGCCACCTTCCAGGTAACAGTGGGCACAAGCCCCGCCGGACTATCCTTCAGTGTGGACGGGACCAGCTACTCCGCCACGCAGAGCCTGACGTGGACCGTTGGCTCCAGCCACACCATTTCGACCACTTCGCCGCAGAACATGGCTGGTACACAGGACACCTTCGCCGCATGGTCCGACGCGGGAGCCATCTCGCACTCAGTAACTGCACCCGCAACCGCAAGAACCTACACCGCAAGCTTCACGGCGACGGCCTACCAACTGACGACGGCGGCCAGCCCTGCGGCGGATGGGACGGTGACTCCCGCTTCGGGGACGTTCTATGCGCCGGGAACCGTGGTCAACCTGACAGCAACGGCCAACACGGGATTTTCGTTCACAAACTGGACGGGCAATGTGGCCTCGGCCAACAGCGATGCAACCACCATCACCATGAGCGCGCCGCAGAGCGTCACCGCCAACTTCGGCGCTGTCGTTGCCGCGCCCGTTGCCTCGTTGTCGGCCCTCTCGCCGCCCACCTTTACGGCCACCGTAGGCACCACCAGCGCTGCACAGAGCGCTACGCTCACAAACTCCGGCAATGCCACACTGAACATCACCGGCATCACCATCACCGGAACCAACCCGGCCGACTTCGCCGTTTCCACCGGGGCGAACGCCTGCGGGACCACGCTGGCCGCAGGCTCGAGTTGCCTCATCTACGTCACCTTTACCCCAGCATCCGTGGCCATCTTCTCCGCCACGCTCTCCGTTGCTGACAATGCCGCAGGTTCGCCGCAGACAGCCAGCCTCACCGGAACGGGGACAGCTGCTCCAACCTTCACTCTCAGCTCGACCACCGCGCCGCAGACCGTTCAACCCGGCGGCACTGCGCAGTACACGATCACCGCTACCGCGCAGAACGGAACATTCTCCAACCCCGTGAGCCTCTCGGCCAGCGGCCTTCCCACCGGCGCGGTTGCCACCTTCTCGCCGGCATCCGTTACACCCGGCGGCTCCTCGGCCAACTCCACGCTCAGCATCCAGACTGCGTCGACAGCGACAGCATCTGCGCCGACCGGTTCCACATGGCCACTGGACGCGCCGGCGCTCGCGGTCATCGCTCTATGCCTCGTGCCGGGTAGACGTCGCCGCCGCTGGATCACACTGGCTGTGCTGCTGATCGCATCTCTGGGCGCGTTCACCGTACTCACCGCATGCGGCGGAGGCTTCGGATTCAAGGCTCCCTCCCAGTCCTGCACCATCACCGTCACCGGAACCAGCGGAACCGACGTTCAGAACACAACCGTCCAGCTCATAGTGCAGTAAAGGAGACTCGATGCGACTCACGATCAATTTCCCCTTCGTTCGGTTGCTGGCCATAGCCGCGGTCTCCGCGCTACCGGCCGTCTCGCTGGCTCAGGCCGCGCCCGTGCAGCAGGACGCGCCTCGCCCTGAGCTGGCCTTCGGATACACCTATGTCCACAGCAACGTGCCTCCGGGCGGTTGCGGTTGCTTCAGCCTCAACGGCGGCAGCGCCACCTTCACCTGGCCTTTGAAATCGGGCAGGTTTGCCGTCGCCGGAGACATTGACGTGGTTCATGCGGGCGCGGCTTCAATCACGGGGGACAGCCTCACGCTCAGCACCTACACCGCCGGGGGCCGCTATCGACCAATTGTCGGCCACTCAGTTTGGCAGCCCTTCGCCCAGGTGCTCATTGGGCTCGCCCACTCCAGCGGAACCCTGGTCCAGGGTTCGAATCCCGGCTCGGCCAACGCCGGCGCGGCCTTTGCAACCAACGTCGGCGGAGGTCTCGACCTGCGTGCCAGTTCGAAGATCGCGATCCGCCTCGTTGAGGCCGATTACCTGCTCACCACCATTGACAACGGCTCCAACAACCGCCAGAACAACTTCCGCATCGGCGCAGGTGTGGTGTTTCGCCTGGGCAACCGATGAAGGGTGGTTTCTACCGCCTGGCCACGGCCGGACAGCCGGTAGTGAGCTTATCTGTTTTGTAACTCTTGAGGGTTTCCTCGTATACGCGCCGAACTCGGGTCGGTGGATTACCTGGTGTTGGCGCTTCGATGAGCGAGAGAGCCTGCTCAATGGATTGTGCGGCGCCGTCCCGATCCCGGTTGATCCAGTAGGCTTGGCCGAGTGTCTCCAGCACAACGTAATCCTTGCCTTCCGCGACCTTGTTCGCTCGCTGCGCCAGTTCCAGGCCCAGACGGGCATCGCAGAACTTGGGGAACTCCTCTTTGGTCAGGAAGCGCGCAGCAAGGTTGAGCTCCGAGGAACTTGCATCCTTTTGCATCGCCGTCTGCTTCAGCACCGGGAGGCCTGCGCCGATTAGCTTCTCGGCTTCGGCATGGCGGCCAAGCTTCAGACTCAGTAATGCCGCGTTCGCCTGAACGTCCGCCAATGTAGTGCGGAAGTACGGGTTGTTGCCGTTTGCGGCGAGCATCTGCTCGTAGATGGAAATCGCGGACTTATAAGCCGCCAAGGCTGCCACTGTGCGGTCCGCGTAGTCTTCGATTACTCCGAGGTTGCGATAGATCGTTGCCCGGGCCTGGGGGTAGATGCGGTTCTGCGGATCTTCTGCCGCCAATTGCTCCATCATCGCTCGCGCCTCGTTGATGGTCGCAATGCCGTCATCGAACCTGCCCATGCTGCCCAAATTCCAACCCATCCCAAGGAGGACTTGCGCCCTTCTGCTGCGTATCGGCGCACTTTGCCTTTCTTCCAGGGGGAGCTTGTCGAGCGCCGAGATTGCCTGGGAAAAATAGGTCGCGGCGGCGGGACGGTCGTGCGTCTGTGTCTGCAGAGCCAGCCGGGTATAGCTGGTTGCGAGTTGAGACACGGTCTCCGGGTCGCCCGGCTTCAGCCGCAGGGCAGCGTTTGCATAGTCGATCGACTTCTTCAAGTCGATGGTGGCATCTTCGTGCCCCCCGGATGTGTATCCGTCCGGCTGGCTCTTTGCCACGCCGAGAGACTCAAGTGCATCTGAAGCTGCACGCTGCATCGCAAAGTCCTGCGGTGAAGCATCCGCCAGCTTCACCAAATCGTCGGAGGCGCTCTCGACAAGCTTCCCTCCCTTGTCCCATTGGCGATAGAAGATCAGGCTCATGCCCAGCATCAGCCGTGCCCTCCCAAGCGCGCGGCGAGCGCGTTCATCCTGCGGATTGCGCAGAACCACCGGCTCAAGCAGAGCAATCGCTTTCCCATAGATCTCGCGTGCTTGCTCCGCCTTGCCGAGATTCGGCCGCAGCGGATGCCCCAGTACATCCGCAAGCTCCGTGTACCCCTCCGCAGTGTCCACGCGCAGAGAGTCGTCGGTGCTCTTCTCCGCGGCAATCTGATCCAGATAGTCCAGCGAGTGCTTCACCATGTCCGCCTTGATCGGCGTCGCCCCCGGCAGCTTCTCGATCGAGTTCTGCAGTTCGAACATCATGTACCGAATCAACCCCCGCGCATCCTGGAATTGGCGCTCAGAAGTCGCCCGCTGCATTCGCGCCTCCCGCGCCTCGAGCAACGTCGCCACCACCCCGGCCGAAAGCGATAACACCACCACCACTGCCGCAGCCACAGGAATCTTGTACCGGCTCACAAACTTTCTGGCGCGATAAGTCCACCCTCCCGCCACCGCCCGAACCGGCCGTCCTTCCAGGTGTCGAGACACGTCTGCGGCAAACTCTGCTACCGACCCATAGCGCTCCGTCGCGGAAACAGCCACTGACCGGAGCGCGATCGCGTCCAGATCCCCCTCGAGCATCCGCCGCAGATTCCCGGCAGTCTCACTACGCGCCTCGGCTACCTTCGCGGCCTTTGCCGGTTCCATCGTCCGCAAAACCGCGCTCGCCCTGCGCGGCTCCGAATGCAACACCGAGTCCACAATCTCCGCCGGTGTGCTCCCCGCCGAATCAAATGGCCTCGCGCCGATCAACAATCTGTACAGCAGAATCCCCAGCGAATAGACATCGTCCGTCACTGCTGCCGGCTTGCCCCGGAGCACCTCAGGGCTCGAGTAAAGGGGCGTAAAGAACAGCGTCGGATTGTCCTGCTGCGGCGCTGTCAGCTCCATCGACCGCGCAAGCCCAAAGTCCAAAAGCTTCGGCTCGCCCGTTGCCGTTACCAGCAGATTGCTTGGCTTGATGTCGCGATGCACAATCAACTGCCGATGGGCAAAATCCACTGCCGCGCACACCTCAAGAAAAATCTGCAGCCTGCGCCGCAGTCCCAGCCGCTCGGCGTCGCAGTAGGCATCGATCGGCCGCCCATTCACCAGCTCCATCACCAGATACGGCAACCCATCCTCGCCCACGCCGCCGTCGAGAAATGCCGCGATCTGCGGATGTCTCAATTGCGCCAGAATCTGGCGCTCCCGCCGAAAACGCTCTCCCAGCACCGATGACCAGATGGGCGAAGAAATCGACTTGACGGCCACCTCCATGGTCACCTCGCCGTCCTCGCGCGTGGCCCGGTAAACCGTCCCCATCCCGCCGCGTCCAATCACTTCCCGAGCGTGATAAGGGCCGAAGTGTGGAAACGCTTGCGGTGTCGCTTGCCCCGCTTGTTGCACAATCTCGTCCCGCTCCAGCAGCCGGCAAACATCTTCCACCAGCTCGGGATCGACGCTCTTCGACGAAAGCAGAAACGCCTCTCGCGCCTCCCCTGCTGGAAGCTCAAGCGCCTGTTGAAACAGGCGATCCAGACGCGCGAAATACTCCTGCGATTGAGGGCTCATAGCAATGTACGGCGCAAACGCGCCTTGATAAACGTCACTGCGCCGGGTGCAGCCGTTCGTGCAGCCAGGCCAGAGAAAATCGAATGTCGCGGTCAATGCTTGACGGAGAAACCGACAACAGCGTTGCCGCTTCGTCCACCGTGCATCCCAGGAAATAGCGCAACTCCACTGCCTGCGCCTTTACGGGATTCAGTTCCCCAAGTTCATCCAGCGCCCGCGAGAGGTCGATCGAACTTTCATCTAAGGGAGTCACCCACGCGAGTTCTGCTTCCAGCGGAACACGGGTCAGGAACGCTCCCCGCTTGGCTGCATTTACGCGCCGCGCATGGTCCACCAGCAGCCGCCGCATGAGTTTTGCTGAAAACGTGTAGAAGTGCGCACGGTCCTTGACGGTCACCTTGCGGAGTTTCAACAGTTGCCCAAAAACTTCATTCACCAGCGCCGTGCCCTGCAGCGTATGGTCCATCCGCTCGTTCCGAAGCATCGATTGCGCCAGCCGGTGCAGCTGATCGTAGACCAGCGGAAGCAGCTGATCCATCGCCCCAGGCTCACCGCGGGCCCAGCTATCCAAAAGCAGGGTGATCTCCCCGACCTCCTCGCGCCTGTCCATAGCTGCCCACAATCTAACACGGTGTCCGGGTAAATCCGTGAGCCAATTCGAGCTGAGTGGGAACAAAAGAGACACAGGCTGCGAGAGTTTCTCAGCCTCAAGCCCATTACAGCGCCGGCGTAATGTCTCTTGAGCGGATTGGCGACCGTCGCAATCCGCCCCTTCTAGGCTGGGTCAACTTGATTTGGGAGTATGTTTCGAAGCGTTCGATCATTTGCGCACGGACCGGCATTGGACCAGCCTCTTCACAAGGGCGGAGCAGTCAACCGGCGGGAACAGCCAGATTCACAATCTGAGTCAGTATTCCCAACCCTATCCTCCGGAGATGGCGAATTCATCGGCAAGAAAAGTTGAGCTGGAGTTTAGACCCCGTAACGCAGTCGTTGTCCTCGCTATCCGCGGCCATCCCCGCCAGTTAATTGACCGGAATCAGTTCCGTCCAGCTCTCGCGGACCGGGTCGATCAGCCCGTTGGGGTCAAGAGTCGGGTCGCTGTTGAGCACCACGCTCTGTCCGTCCGAACTAATCCAGTTGTGGGTGTATTGGTTGGAAGTTTCGATCTTCCTGCCCGTGTTGGGATTGATGAAATCCTGGCGGTTGAGCGAATCGCGAACTTGCATCTGGGCGGCGTGGTCGATGGCTCCCTGCGTAGCGCGATCCTGCGCCATGGCGTTGTCGAAGCTCGATTTCTGCTGGGCCTGGAACTGCTGCCCTCTTTGAATCATGCCGTTGGTCACCTGCTTGAAGTGGTTCTGAATGGCTTGGAACTGCTCGTCGTTCTGCCTCTGCCACGCGGCAAACTGGGAGTTCATTCTATTCATGATCGTCTGGTTCCACTGGCTATCAATGTCCGGAGGCGGCAGCCGCCTTCCGACTATCGCGTCCAGCTCGCCTTGCGGCGCGCGCGTAATTCCTATTCCGGCTGTACGGCAAGTATGGCGTTCCATGGCCGCCCGGTGAAGCATCGGGTACGCCGGCATGTCCACTTCGCTGCAAGTGACGGCGACAAAGAGGCGTTCCTCCACGGGTTTCCCCTTCAACGTGTATTGCAGGTGAATTCGCGCGGCGTCAAGCGTGACCTTCATACCGTGCGGAGCTTGAGACTGGGCTGTCTGGCTCACCTTTGCGAGCTGGTCCTTCATCTCGGGCGTGAATGGAACGATCGCGATGTTCCTGGCATCGGGGCGCAGGTTGGGGACCGCGATGTTCAAAAGATATTCCGCAGCCGAGCTGATCTTCACCGGCTTGCATTTGGGACTTCCTCCGCTTGTGCCATCGGTGGCCCACCCCCAGCTCATTCCCGGCAGCTTTTCGATTGCTGTGACGCCGTCAGGCGCAAGAGCTGTATAGGCGAGGCCATCCGCCGGAACCTCGGGCCCGTGGCAGCCGGGGATCCGCTCAATCATCCCCGTAAACTTCCATCCGGCAGGTATATGGACCGTAAACGCAGTCATGTTCAGAGCGGGATCGGTAACCGGCTTAGACGCGGTATGAGGCCAGATGCCACCGTCCGCCGAGGTTGCGCCACCCCCGGAAAGTGACGCGGAGCGAGCACCGACGGTAGAAGCTAAGGCGCTGTTTCCTGGCTGGTTGAAGCACACCGATACGGCAAGGGCAGCGAGAACGGCAGCAGCGCGAACGGGTACAGATTGAAATCCCATATTTTCCTCCGGAGTCTATTTGGAAATGAGGCAAAACCGCCCCATTCCTTTCTCTAATATCGTTCGCGCCAATGACAGAAAAAATGACTCGCCCGTCAAAGAAATGCGGAATTGAGCCTTGGATGTGCTGTGCAGAGTACCACCATGACGGTCAATTGGCGACCAGCCAACCAGAGCTCAGGTTTTTCGATAATCTCTCAACCTATGCAGGTCATTTCAAATAACGGAGGCGAGATGCAAAAAGCATTGTTGCGATGTTTCCCTTCGTTATTCTTGTTAAAAACATCCATTGTTCTGTCCGTTGAGAAATATTCTTGCTTGTCGATCGCCCCGCCACTGTGCGACCGGGCGCTTTCGCAGTCCCAACCAGCCCTACTGAGTCCCTTCGCCATGGGCCGTCTGTTGCTGAGTCCACGTTCCTGCCAAGACACCGTTAGGATTCGTGCTCGCACTCATCGCCTGAAAGTGGCTCTTGCCAGTGCTGTCGATCCATGTTGTGCGCAGGCTCGATTCCTTTGAGCTGCTCCCATTCTCCGAGTCCGTTGCCGCCCTTTCGTCCAGCAGATCGTCCACCCAATCCGCCGCGATCGCGTGCTGCGAATTTGCGAACATCGCCGATCGCGCCAGCGCCTTGTCCATTCCCAACTGCATGGTGTCGTTGAATTGGGTAGACATCTTCCGCCACACCGCTTTGCTGCGCGCGAATTTGTATGGCCAGCTCAGCCTTTCCTCGTCTCGAATGAAATTGAATTCAGACCGTTCGTTGATGTCTGACATTGCCCGCGCAGCTCGAGCCTGCTTCCACGCGTCCAGCGCTCGGGCGCCCATTCCCGGCCTGTCCCACTGATCGATCAGCGCTGCAAACTGGTTGCCCGGTGCAGCCAGATAGACAATGCTTGCCGCGCATCGGTCCACGGTGGTCGGAGTTTCCTGCGCTTTGGCGGCGGCCGCTGATTTCTCTGCCGGATAGGTCACCTCCCGGCAATTCAATTGCGCACTCAACCGGCCCTTCATCGTGAAGGTCCCGTTCTTGTACCGGACGGAAGCCCGAGCCAGTTCCGCAGTCCACTGTGTGTACGGAAGCTTTCCTCTGTCTTTCTTCTTCAGTTCAGCGGACGCGGCGTTGGCCTTTAGAACCATCTCCTGAAGCCTGGCATTCTCCGCCTTCGCCGGCTCGTCCGACACATACTCCACACCCAGTGTTGCCGCCAGGTACTTCAGAAACTCCTGTGCGGTTGTAGGCCCATGCAGCGGGAAGCACTTCTCCGCGCTATACAAATCCTTGTGAAGCCCACTTGCCCACCCCCAAGCAGGCGCCGGCAGTTGCTCCACGAAGCTCAGCCCGTCCGGACTCGTGGCGCGATAGACTCCAATGGGCGTCCATCCGCAGTCCTGCACCAGAAAATCCCCAAATCCTGCTTCTCCCGAAAGGTACATGCCGCCCTTGAATACCCATTTCGCCGGATAGGTCACTTCGATCGCTGCCATTCCATGCAATATAGGGTCGGAGATGATCCCCTTATCGGTGTCGGCCGGCGCGTCGGGCGGCGCGCTATCCACCGCACTCGCAGCGGATGTTTGCGCCTGACTGAGGGAGCCAAAGCATGTGAATGCCAACAGCATTGCTAACAGTCTTACCCTGGCATTCATCGCTGATAACTTCCGCCGTCGTGACAGGCCCTTCAAGGTTTTGAACGTTCACCCCCACTTAGGCAACCCGGCAAATCCAATCGGGAGTTCGGTCGAGGTGAGTCTTCTGTCCGATTCGCGTCATCCATGGGTAAGCTTCTTAAGCAGCTCCCAATTGGCCGGAGAGGACGAATATGGCGCGTTCCTACTCTCCAGCGAATCGGATGCTTTGAGCCATTTTCATCACTGCGGCATTCATCGTCTTCGCCTGATCGTTGGGCGATGATGAGATGACCGTCAGAAAGTGCCCGCTGCCTGCGCTGATGCTCAGCACAAGAACCGATACGCGCTCACCCTTGGGGTTTATGCCTGTCGCGGTGGTGCCGTGCGAAGGGTGCCCGTTGACCTGGAGGTCGCCCTCGTTCAGCAGTTGAAAGCCGGTGAACTGTGCCTGGATTTGCTGAGTAACCTGGTGGTTCACGTCGCTCGGCACCGAGCCGCTGCCAGTCATGATCATGGCCCAACTGGGACCGGAGGTCAGTTGCAGGGCGCCGGAGCCGGCCTGCGGTTCTGCGCTCCATCCTTCCGCAACAGTGAGTTGATAGCGGCCTTGAGGATCGCGATAAATTCCGGACCCCGATTGCATGGGGGCGGAGGCGTTGACATGGCCGGCCGGTGCAGGAGATGGATCAGCCTGGGCCGATGCCCCCTTCAGAAGTCTGAGGCTTTGCTCCATCGAATTGAAGGCGGGCAGCAATGCCGCGTAGTTCGGCTCGGGCGAAGCGCTGTTGAGCACCAGCAGCAGTCCTGGCTTACTGGCCACCGCGAACTTCATTACCTCCAGGCCGCCATTGGCATTGGTGCAATTCACAAGAAGGAACGCGCCATTAAGGCCGCCCAGTGTAGTGGGGCCGCGCTTCTGGATTTTGGCCTGGGGACAGTTCTGAGAGAACTGGCCCTGGATCATTTCCAACTCCTTGTCCGGGGTCGGAGTGGTGGATTCATCGCCGTGAATCACTCCCATGCTGATGCTGGCCTGATTCTTCGCATTGACAAAGGAAACCAGGGGGCTTCCGGCTTCCCGCTGCGCTTCCCAGTTGGCTGGGACTGAGACAGTGAATGCGCCTGCGGGATCCTTGTACAAACTCCCGGAGTGGGAGGGCGTCTGGGCCGCGCTGCCCGTTGTGCAAACCATGATGACGACGGCGGTCAGCGCTGTCACGCAAGCAATGCGAGAAACAACTTGTGGCTGCATGAGGAATCTCCTGCAAGGTACGCGTCATTGCTGAGGACAATGCATCATGGCGCCGATGGATTGATGCGATGGGCGACGCCGGAATGGGCACCCAGGCCTGTTGCGCCACGCTCTGCCTGGCTACGACGCCAACAGGTGAACGGAGGCAGTGGGGCAGCGCGCGTCGATCTTGCCTTGGAGCACCCGCAGGTCCGAGACATGATCGTCCGGAATGGGAATCCGCTGCGTCACCAGCACCGAGGAGCTTCCGTTAAAAGACTGAAAGACCAGCATCACGCGCGCTGGAGGATCGGCGGCAACAGTGGCTTTCAGAAGGTACCTGCCGGAGAGTATCCAGGGCATGTACGTCCCATTGCAGAACAGGCCTTCGTCGCCGAACCATGCTTCCGGCGCAGACGCCAGCAGTCGCCGATAGCGACGGTCGAAGTTGGTTCGCTTGAACCAATAGGCCAGCAATACCAGCAGAATCACAAAGCCCGTCAGACCGCTGACGATTATGGCGCTTTCCTGCATGTCTCCGCCGGAAAAGAGAGTTCCCAGCGAAAAGAGACCCGCGCAGAGAAGCACGAAGAGCAGCATTGGCTTCCAGCGCCAGGGCCCTTCCTGCGCCTCTTCCCACTCCCTCTGATTCTTTGCCCATTGCGCCCATTGCTCAGAAGTGTATTGCCAGTGTGCCCACGGATTGGCAATCACCGCCGACATGCCACGGTCATTCCGCCGAGCCATCATGTAGGAGATTGAGAGCATGGGGCCGCAGACCAGGAGCATGAATCCACCCAGTCCGCTTGGCAGCCAATTCCACGATGACGGCAGCACCAGGGCAGCCACCGCGCAAATGAGCACGAAGGCCATCAGGCGCCAGATCCAGCGGTAAACCTTGTGCCGATTGAACCTGACCAGCCTGGCCGTCGCCGGCAACTGAGCAACATGAGAGTCTGTGATCCGGACGATGAAGATGCTGGCGCCAGAGCCGAGCACCAGTATGGCCAGAAACGCTGCAACGCCCTCCATCGCCGGCGAGCGACTGACCGGGCTATTCACGATAGCCATGGATGTGCCCGCAACAACGGCGGCGATCAGCACAAAGCCGCCGACCAGCTTCAATGTGGTCTTCAGGGAATAAAGCGGGCTGTGCCGCCACGAGCTGAAGGCGCCCACGATGGTGAGGAGGCAGAAAATCAGCAAAACAAACTGCATTCAGAAGTCCTGCCTTGCAATCAGGGACTCACCCCGGAATATCTCTCCGCATCCGAGATCGTCGCCCTGGTTCTGTCACAGTCAAAGTCCCAGCAAATTGCCGCTTAGTCAATCTTCCACGCCGTCACCACGCCGTCCTCAATAACCGCCAGCAAATGCCCATCCGGACTGAGCGCAAACTGCGCACTCGGCTCGAAGTACCGGTTCTCTGTACGCCCCAGCAGTGGAACCTCTCCAACAAAGCATCCGCTCGCTACATCCCAGATTCCAACCGAGTCCTCCACTGTCATGGTCCTCGTCCTGTTCCAGGTTCCGTTCCGTATGTCCTCGGGGTTCATCGTATCCGGCGCGTGGTATTGCGCCTTCTTCAACAGCCGCACACCCACGCGGCTTCCGTCCCTGCTCAATTCGTACCCCTCATACATCTCCAGCACCCGTCCATTTGGCGCTTTGCTTGTCCAAACCGTCTCTCCGCTTATCTTGCGAAGTGCGATCATCCCGTCGCTGATCGCCAGGAACCGCTCGTCGTCTACCACCGCCGGCGCAAAGTCGATGTATCCAAACTGCCCAAGCCGCACCATCGTTTCACAGAATGCTTCCTGCTCCAGTCCCATCGAACGATCAGGAAACTTTTCCGTATGCTCCGAAGACAATTGCAGGTCGTCTGTCATCGTGCCAGTGTCGTTGTCTTCGTTGGCCTCCTGACACTGTTTCAATACCTTCAGCGTCTTCGCATCGACCACCAGCGTGAGCTGCTTGTTAAGCCGAATTCGCAGCGTGCGCCCGGTTGTCGAACTGTCTAAATCCCACGGCTCATACTCCTTTTCTTCATTCGGCACGTCCAACTGCGCCGTCGTCTTTCCATCGGCGCCCACTCGCATCAACTTGTCTCCCGCGAAAATCAGCAAGCCTCCATCCTCTCCCAGGTGCAGAGCCAGGCGGGCAAGCGACTTCGTCGGGATGTCCATGGTGCGCTCAACCTTGAAGTCAGCATTGGTATTGATCACCAGGACGCGCAGCTTGTCGCCTGTTCCACGGGCCGCATTCTTCGGCGCGTAGCCCGTCGCCCAGATCGGCAGCCCTGCGTACACATGTCCAGTTCCATCGATCGCCAGCGTCCCGACCCCTCTCCATGCGATCCCACTCGGCGGTCCAGAGGTCATGTATCCCTTGTATTGCGGGGGAGGGTCGGGAATCGGATGCATGACGTTGAGCTCGCCCTGCGTCATTACCCCATATGGGCTGAGCGATACCTGTGCAATCCTGGTCTGCGCCCATCCGCAACTCAGGCCGATCCCGAACATCGCTGTCACTACCGCCTGCATCCACCGGCTTCCCCGCATCGCTACCCCATTCGACACTTCCTGCACCCACATTCGTCAGGCCTTTGCGATTGCCAGCCCTGCCCGTTCGGCAATCATGCGAGCTACCTTCTTCGGCCGGAAGAATGTGTACGAAGAGAACGTCGCCTCGCTTCCGTCCGTCCCCTCAACCCAGCACTGTTGCACATTGCCAGTGCGTCTGTACTTGATCGCGGCGATCTGATCCCATGCCAGAAACAACTCTGCCGGCTTCTTCTTCGTGCCCAGGCTGAACTTGACGCCGCGGCCATCGAGATCGACCTGGTAGCCCGCCATGGCGCGGCCTAAGGCCCACAGGCGCGGACACATAAAGCCCATGGCCAATGCGGCCACGCCCCACTCGATAGCACTAAGCGCCAGCGAGCCGTTTAGTGCGCCGGATAGAAACAGACGTGAGATCACCATCAGGACCATGCACGCCGCCATGATCGCGGCAAAGAAACTCCCGCTCATTGTCACCCAGCACAGAAACCTGCTGTTGCGCAGGGCGACCGGCTTGGAACGGTTGAATTCCATCTGTGAAGTGACGCCTGCACCCGGCCCTGCGACCGGAAACTCCGTTGTACTCATGATGCGACCTCCTCGATTTACTTTGACTGTTTGTCAGCGAACGATCCGAACCGCTGACTGGAACGCGTCGTTGGCAGCGAAAATGTGTCAGAAACGAAGATGGGGATTGGCGCGGCGGAAAGGCTGCGCGGTTGCGATGCGGCCTACCGGGCAAGTCTGGACTGAATGTCGGCGAGCAGCTTTTGAGCTTCAGCGTTCATGAGCTTTGCGCCTGGAGAGAATCCATTGACGAGTAATCGGTCGGCAATCACAGCGTGTGCCAAGGCTTCCTGATCGCGATGCTGGCCGACCAGCGCCTGGGCCCAGAGGAGGTGCGATGCGCCGAACCGACGGTCGGTTGGCGCAACCCTTCCCGTCTGAACAGCGACCAGTTCGCCGGCCACTTTTTCCCCTTCCCGAAAATGCCCTGTATCTATATACGCCTTGCAGAGAAAGTAAAGCGGCTCGGCGAGATCGGGGCTGGAGCCAAGCATCTTCCTCCATGTCGGCATCGATGTTTCCATCATCGGCAAGGCTTCCTTAGCCCTTCCGAGCTTCATGAGTGCTCCCGCCAGAAACTCCTGCTGTGTGAGCGCTCCGCGGCTCTCTGCACCTGAGCATTTCGCGTACCCATCGTATGCGCGGTGATAGATAGGAAGACTCGCCTGGACCTCGCCCCGCATCTCGGTCACGTAAGCCAGGTCTCCGTAGACCTCCGATTGATCGCACAGGGCGGAGGGGTCCTGCCCGTAGACCCGAAGAGCCTGGTTAAATGCCCGCTCAGCATCGTCAAGACTGCCACGCAGCTCAAGATCCTGACCCAGCATATAAAGAGCATCGGCGGTCTCGCGTGGAGAGAGGTTGTTGTCCTGGCACTCCTTTACCGCAAACTGCAGCAGGCGCAGATTTTCATCGCTGCGGTAACCATTGTTGTCGCGGTTCCACGCATAGAAGATCGCGCTCCAGGCGCGAACGGCCGGAGGAACACCGCGCTTGCGCGACAGCTCGAGCGCATGTGCGGTGAGCCTTTCACCGGCGTCCATCTGCCCCTGCAGGTAGGCAATGTTCCCTGAGAATGCTTCCGATTCAGCTTCCCTGGGAATATCCTTCGCCGACTTCGCGCTCTCGATCGTCTGCGTAAGAACCGCCTGGGCACTGTCCAGGTCGCCGTTCTCATACATCGATTCGGCCAGCCCCATCTGCGCCTCACGCAGATCGGCTGGGTCTTTGATATATTCGGGCAGCATCTTTACGCCAAGCTTAAGGAACTCCGGTACGGTAGCTGCCGGCTTGCCGGTGTAATTTGAGTTCGCCAGCTTGAAAAGTCTGTACATGAAGGTCTGCATGCGCAGTGCCCTTTGACCTTCGAGGACCGCCTGCTCCTGGCGCCACCCCGCATAGGCTGCACTGGCCAGCAAGGTGATCGCCACCAGCAGAGTTGCCGCCACAGCTCCTCGATGGCGGCGAACGTATTTGCCTAACCGGTAGAACGTGGTCTGTGGGCGGGCGAGCACCGGCCTGCCGGTGAGATAACGCTGAATATCCCCAGTCAGCAATTCGATCGCGGGATAGCGATCCCTGGGCCTCGGGTTCAGGCACTTCTGGGCAATCGTCGCCAGTTCGCCAGTCAATAACTGGCGCAGCCGGTTTTCCGCGAGCCCGCGTTGTTCAGCCGCGGCCCTGGTCACCGCGTCCGGCAGCCGTTCGGGCTCCTGTTCTCGAATGGCCCGTTCAATCATCACCGCGACGGAAGCGTTATGGCCAGGCCTCGATCCCGCAAGCAATTCAAACAGCACTGCCCCGAGTGCATAAATGTCGCAGGACGTCGTGACCGGTTCGTTTCGCAGTTGCTCGGGGCTAGCGTAAGCCGGTGTGGCCATCACGGTGGTGGTCAACAGGCTGTCCGGCTGGATCAGCTTTGAGGTCCCAAAGTCGAGCAATTTCACCGTTCCGTCGGAGGTGACAAGAATATTGGACGGCTTCAGATCGAGGTGCACGATCAAGTTGCGATGCGCATACCCAACCGCGTCGCAGACGCGAAGAAACAGTTGCAGCCGTTCGGCGACCCCCAGTTTGCGCGCATCGCAGTACTCGTCCAGATGCACACCGTCCACATACTCCATCACCAGATATGGATGTCCTTGATCGCTCAGGCCTGCATCCAGCATGCGCGTGATGTTGGGATGATCCAGAGAGGCAAGAATATGCTGTTCACGGTGAAACCGTTCGATGAACGCGGGGCCAGCCGAATGCGGTGCCAGAACCTTCAAAGCAGAGCGCTGCAAAGCGCCGCCTACCATGCGTTCCACCAGGTAGACAGCGCCGATGCCCCCGGTCCCCAGGTGCCTGATCAGCGTGTAAGGCCCAATCTTGCCGCTTAAAGCGGGAATATGCGATGCAACTTCCGCCTCTTCGCTCCTCGACGCATTGAATATATCCATCGCACGGCGGCACAACTCTATATCAGGACACCGCGCGGCCAGCACACGCTCACGGTCTGCTGCAGGCGTTACCTCAGCGAGATGAAACAAGTCCTGAAGCAATTCCCAGTTGTCCGCGTCCTGTGCCATGGCCCTCACTTCCGGTTGGCGCGAAGCAGTGAATAAATGTGTCAGGACCTAGGCTGAGTGGAGACGGTCATAGAGCCAACCGCGCACGAATCTCAACTCCCGATCTACTGTAGCCTTTGATGTATTCAGCAGCTCAGCCGTCTCTTCCGCCGAAAACCCCAGAAAGAATCGCAGCTCCACCATTCTGCACTTGCGCGGATCCAGTTGATCCAGTTCTTCCAGAACCCGGTCCAGGTCCATCATTTCGACGGGTCTGGCATCAATCCAGGCCAGATCTGGATGAAGCGGAACGGGGATGCCGCCATCGCGCTTTTGTCTTCCCTCTGAACGGGCCTGATCAATCAGAACCCGCCGCATCAAGCGCGCTGAAAGGCTGTAGAAGTGTTCACGGTCTTCGAATCTCAGGCTGCGCTGCCTGATCAGTTTCAGAAATAATTCATTGACGACGCTGGTCGGCTGCAACAGATTCTCCGGACGTTCTCCACGAAAGAGAGAGCCGGCGATCCGCTTCAAATGTGGATATACCAGTTCGAAGAGGTGCTCAGTGGCAGACGGATCTCCCGCACTCCAATCGCGGAGAAGCAACGTGATATCACCCGGTTGCGGCATGTAGGGGTCCCTGCATCGAAGTATAGACAACGAGAGCACCTTGCGGGCACTGTCAATCAAAAGTTGAGCTTGCTTTGTTCGGAATTGTTGGGTTCTATGCCCTTGTCCGCCAATGTGAAATCCAGATCGATTGCAATCCATTCAAGTGGTAGTGGAGTGTGCGGCAACCGATGACGCGCGGCACTTACCCATGGACGAACGCAACAATGCACAAAAGCATCAACGGAGCAAAAGTTGCTGCGGCGAGATTCATATAATCTTGTCGCCACAGCGAAATGCGCCACGCCGCGCTGCGGATGGGTGTCTTAGCGGTCTTTGAGGACATAACCCACCCCACGCATGGTCCTGATAAGTGGCGCCTGCCCCTTGCCATCCACCTTGCTGCGCAATCG
>Ga0302274_10002415_pt1 | contig 17139 bp, 12 predicted proteins | sample III_Bog_N2_1_FD_198755 | JGI IMG/M metagenome (GOLD analysis project Ga0302274, IMG submission 198755) | Peat permafrost microbial communities from Stordalen Mire near Abisko, Sweden - III_Bog_N2_1 | ecosystem: Environmental > Terrestrial > Soil > Wetlands > Peat | place: Sweden: Abisko...
TCAAGCATGAGCTGACGCAGTTGGTTCACAGAGAATCCTCCTTCTCTGCGTCCCAAACTACCCCGGCAGCCACAAAGGCTGGCTCAACCGCACGCGGATGCGTCCGCCGCCGCAGCGGCTTCGTTCATGTTGACTTGCGACGAGATAGGATTGGTGACGGTGGGATCGAAGTCCGCCCAGTTGTTGTGGCGTTCCTGGTATCCGGTTTCAACGTCCCAGCGGACGCCCATATTGACAGTTAACTTCGGGAACATGCGCCAGTCGTCCTGAGCATACAAGCTGTTAACCCACTGGTTGAGCGCGAGCGTCTTCTGGCGAATAACATAGCCCGCGGTGGGATCGCCGAGCAGGAAGGACGCCCAACTGGCGAACGCGCTCTGCCCGCCGGGCAGCGAGGAGTTCGGCGTGGGGCCACCGGTGAAGGTAGAGCCGTAGGTCAAATACCCGGTCGGACCACTAAGACCCTTTACGTTTTCGAGGCCCAGGCGGCCGTTGTATCCCAGAGCAAGGTCGTGCTTGCCCTTGTGTATAAGAGCGCTGGCGTTGAACGAGTGAACGTAGTGCGCCCAGTCGTTAAAGCTCGCCTGGTAGGTCGGTGCGTATTCGCCCGAAATGCTGAAGTAGGGCAAACCGGTAACCTGCTGTTGGCCTGTGAAGGTGCTGGAGAAGCCGTATTTGGCGGCGTCGTACTGGAAGAAGTTATTGCCCGGCTGGAAATTGGTTTGGCGGGCAAAGCCATAGCTGAACTGCACAAGCGTCGAGGGCGACAAGGTCCAGATATCGCCCAAAGCAAACAGGTACGCAGTCAGGTGCTGCTGCCAGGCAGCAGGTCCTGTCGCACTGTTGAACTCGTCGTTATACGTGTAATTGTTCTTGCTCTTGGTGCCGCGCATAAAGATGCGCTGATTGTCGCTGAGGTTGTGGTCGATCCGGAAATTGTACTGATCGTCGGCAGTCGTCGCGTTCTGAGCATAGGCAAGGTTGTTGGTTGTCCCAGGCAGGTTTGGCGCCGGGAAGAAAGTGAGCATAGCCTTGGCCACGGCGTTCCAACTGGATTGTGGAACGCAATAGCCTGCTGCATAGGCAGTGCCGTTGCAGGTCGCGGCTGCGATCGGCGTTCTCGCGGTCCCTCCGGCATTCGAAGAGTTCGGGTCGTAGATAGCTAAGGGTGCTTCCGTGAAGATGCCTTGCCGCATCAGAGCGGTAGGCACGGTGTCGGTGCCGGAGCTTGGTGAAAGGTTGCGAATGCCCTCATAACCGAAGGCGAAAAATGTCCTGTCCTTGCCGTTGTAAATGTGCGGCAGGAAGACCGGACCGCTGACAAAGGCGCCATACTGATTGGCGCGATGCGGATTCCGGAAATCGGCATGCCCTGGATAGGGATAGACACCGCTGCGCTTGGTAAAGTAGTTGGCGGCATCGAGCTTGTCGTTGCGCAAAAAATCATAAATCGAGCCGCGAAGCTGGTTGGTGCCGGAGTTGGTAACGAGGCTGAGGACTCCTCCAGAGGTGCGGCCATATTCAGCCGGGGCGTTGGAAGTGACGACTTTGAACTGGCCCACGACCTCAGCGGAAGGAGTGACGGCTGGCTGGCCCTGGCAGCAGACGACGATGGAAAGGCCGTCCAGGAGAACTTCATTGTTGCCGCCGACGCCGCCGTTGGATTCGAAATTGTTGGTGGCAGCGGCCACAACCGCCCCGCGTTGGACAACCACACCTACGCCGAAGTTGGAGCCGGGCATAATACCTGGCGCGAGGGCCGCCAATCCGTATAGGTTGCGCCCATTCATCGGAAGACTGCCCACTTGCTGGGACTGAACAGTGTAGTCAAGATTGGAAGTTTGCAAATCGAGAGCGGTGGCATCCTGGGCCTCGATGACGACGGTCTGAGTCTCGCTGCCGACGCGCAAGGTGACATCGAGACGTACAGTCTGTCCGACGGTAAGCGTCAGCGTCGCGACTGTCTTCCGGAAGCCTGGCTTTTCAACAGCGACGGTGTATGGCCCGGGGAGCAATAGCGGAAATGCATAGACGCCTTCATTGTTGGTTTGGCCATGAAGCACAAGATTGGTCGCTTTTTGGGTAAGTGTGACGTCGGCTTGCTGAACCAATGCGTTGTTCGGATCGGTAACGGTACCGGTGATGGCGCCGTTCTGCACCTGGGCATGGAGCATCGAAGGAACTGAACAGGCAAAAGCAAGGAAGAAAAGAAGCGCACCGGCAAATGAACGGAAGAGCGATGCAGACCATTCATGAGACGAGGTAGCGCCCGCAGGCGCATGCGCGCTGCGCGCTCCTACAGGGAAGGCACCATTGCGATTGAGCATCATTTGATCAGCCTCTCTGAACATGCAGGGTGTTCGTCAGCAATCAGGCCCGGAACTACCCGCCAATGCGGATAGGTTGGGAACCCAGCAGCTTACTTTGCCTGCATAATTGGCGAGGTATAAGCAATGGCGAATCGCATGTCCAGTATCTGGGCGTTCTGTTACGTGTGTTACCTTTTATAATCTTCAACTTAGACAGATGTTTCTCTCGAACTTCGGAGCACGATGAGAAGCATCTCACCGGCGCTTTATTGCAAAATTCAGCGAGAAACCTGTTGCATTGGCGCTCTGCTTGCCGCGTGTCAACGGTATTGCCGTCCCTTGCCGCGTTGATTGACAGCGCTGATCGATCTCAATACTCTGGTCTCAATTGAATCAAGCCAGAGTTTGCTAAGGGGGAGATACACCGGTTATGGCGCAAGCGTCCCCCGGCCTGGAGAGAATGGGTCCTTCGGATTCGATATCGCACGCCGAGCTTGTAGAGCACCTTGAAGGGGTCTGCGCGAGCGGGACATTCGAGGGCTCAACAACTCTGAAGAACCTGCTTCGCTATCTTTTCCAGAATCGACACAAGCAGGTCAGCGAATACGAAATCGCTGTTGAAGCGCTCGGCCGCCGGGAGGACTTTGACCAGCAACTGGACGCGAGTGTGCGCGTACAGATTTCGCGGCTGCGGCGGCGCCTCAGGGATTATTACCGGGCCGAGGGACGTTTGCTGCCTATCCGGTTCTCGGTGCCGCTGGGGACCCACCAGCTTAGCGTCAATGGACTGGACAGCGAAGCCTCAGCGACGAGCGGAATGCTCGACCCAATCGAGATCGTACAGGCCACCCCGCGACAGGATAACTTCAGTGCGCGTCTGATCGGATGGAGACCACTGCCCAAGCTAGTGGTGGCGCTGGTTTGCCTGACAGTGGGCCTGAGCTGTGTCATCCTCTGGCAGTTCTTCGAAATCGCGGCACAAAAGCGCGCTCTCAGCGCGGGGCCAGCGCCCGCGGCGATGCTTCCCCTGTGGAAGGAGTTCAGTGCGAACGGAAAGCCTATCGAGATTGTGCTTCCGAATCCGACTTTCTTTTCCTGGCAAGTGCAGAATCGCGAAGTCCTGATGGCCCGTGACACAACGGTGAACAGCTTCCCGGATCTGGAGAAGGCGCCCGACTTGAAGGGGATCGAAGAAAAGTTCGGCAAGCCCACGCTCAGCCAGCAATATGCGGTGTCGTCGGATGTAATCGCGTCCTTGAAATTGTTGCGCTATATGGATGCCGGTTCGCAGCGGGCAGATATTGCTATCAGCTCAGATGCGCCGTCGGATCTATTCGAGGGCGACAATATTATTTTGGTGGGCACGCCGGGGACTCTTGCGCCGTTCAAGAACCAATTGGACAGGCTCTACTTGGAATTCGATCCGCAGGGATGGGCGATTCAAAACCGGCAACCCCGCGCCGGCGAACAGGCGGTCTACTCTGCTGTGTTCGAGTCGCCGACGCGAGTGGTCTCTCCCGGCTTGATTGCCGTGCTGCCGGGAATCTCGAAGGATACGCGCATCATGATTATTGCTGGACAATCGACGGCGGCGCTGGTCTGGTTCCTGACTTCGAGCGAAGGAAGCCAGCAACTCGAGAAGGCGCGCCGGCAGGCCGGAGGCGGGCCTTACTTCGAAGCCGTGATCATGTCGGAACTGGCGGGCGACACAATACTCAATAATCGTCTGGCTGTGGTTCGCCCGTATTCGCCATCGGCGCCGCGCAACTGATAAAGACTCGCACCGGGGATGTATGTGGCGCAGTTCGGTCGCGTTGCGTGTCGCTGCGATCAGATGTTTCCAAATATTTCCCTATCTATATTTTGTAATTTCGATTTATATTTATAGATTATGTATCCTTTCTTTTTCCTTAGTTTGGAGAGACCCGAGAGGGCCGTACGATGAACCAGATATTTCGCTTGGCACTGGCACTGTTCTTTACCTCGCTGACCGGCTTTTCCCAGTCTTCGGATCACAGCGGTTGGAAGGTGATTGGACCGGGGGGCGGCGGCACAACGATCGCACCTACGATCAGCCCACACGATGCTCGGCTCGTGGTCGAGCATTCCGACATGACCGGCGCTTATGTCACTCACGATAACGGTCTGTCGTGGCACATGTTCAATCTGCGCGGAGGCAACCAGGTGTTTGCCTTCGATCCGGTAAACCCGCGGGTGATTTATGCGGGCAATGCTGCCCTTTGGCGGAGCAGCGATGCAGGGCTGACCTGGGCGATGGTTTTCCCCAATCCTGGCCGCAACACCATCGAGAACCAAATCGGCGATCATTCGGATTACTCGCTCACCTCGGACGATCCTGCTTACCCAGGCGGGGACATCACCGCGATCGCCGTTGTTCCCGGAGAGGCCCGAACTCCCAAGGGCACATCGCAACGTGTCTATGTTTCGTTTCAGGCGAGGAACCGCCCCAGTGCAGCCCCGAGTTCCCTTCCCGCGATCCTGGTTTCCTCAGCGGACGGTGGCGCCACGTGGAACCGTCTTGCCGTGCTGCCACAACGCGTCCTGCTTCTCGTTCCGCAAAAGTCTGGTCTGATTGCGTTCTCCGGTTCCACGGCCTATGCCATTGGTAACGATGGCAGTGTGAAGGAACTCGGCAGCCTGGCCACGAACTTCAAGGCGGTGAGCGCGGCGCGATCCAGCGATTCAGTTTGGATCTATGCCACCGGCCGTGACGGACTCGTTTACCTCTCCGAAGATTCTGGTCTGCATTGGCGATCGATTACGCCCGATCTACACCAATGCTCCGGTAAGTTTGAGGCAATTGCCACCAGCGATCTGAATTCGAATATCGCTTACGTTGGCTTTAGGGGTCTGCGGCTGGGCGACGGTAAGGAGAATCTCTTCAACGGCATCGCAAAATCCACCGATGCAGGCCGATCCTGGAAGATCGTCTTCAAGGAATCTATCCGGCGTGCAGTCAACTTGACCGGAACCTGGATCGAATCTCGTGCTGCGGAGGGGGATTCCTCCATCTGGTTCGACGCGCCGTACAGCCTGAGTGTTGCGCCAACCGACTCGAATATTGTCTACGCGTCCGATCTCTTCCGCACTTACCGCACGCTAGATGGCGGCGCCACCTGGCTGGAGGTGAATTCCAAATCCGTAGGCGAGGCCTGGACGTCGCGCGGTCTCGATGTGACCTCCAGTTACGGGGTCCAGTTCGATCCATTCGATTCCCGCCACATTTATATGGACAATACCGACATCGGTCTCTTCCAGAGCGCGGATGGCGGCCGATCCTGGCAAAGCACCACCGAGGGAGTCCCGGACGCCTGGCGCAACACGACGTATTGGGTTGCGCTCGATCCGGCGCAACGCGGCCTCGTTTGGGGAGCATTCAGCGGGACGCACGATCTGCCTCGCCCCAGAATATGGCGTCATAGCAGTGTTGACTCTTTTATGGGAGGAGTCGGCGTCTCGACCGACGGCGGCCGTCATTGGCAACCGAGCAATGCGGGGCTGCCATCGAGTCCCATCACCCACATCCTTCTCGATCCGTCCAGCCCCGTTGGCCATCGCACACTTTATGCGTGTGCGTTTGGGCACGGTGTTTACAAATCCACTGACAATGGCAAAAGCTGGTCGCAGAAGAACAGCGGCATCTTCGGTGCGGAGCCATTGGCATGGCGCATCACACCGGCTCAGGACGGCACACTGTATCTCGTCGTGGCACGGCGCGGTGAGGGGAAGACTATCTCACCATCTGATGCGGGAGCCGTCTACCGCTCGGTCGATAAAGCGGAGTCCTGGCAGCGGATGGAGCTTCCGCCGGGCGTAAACGGACCCACCGGCCTGGAAGTCGATCCGCGCGATGCACAACGCCTTTACCTCACCGCCTGGGGACAAGAAGGCGAGGACGCGGACCGGAATGGCGGCGTCTATGTCTCCGAAGACGGCGGAAAAACCTGGCTCTCTCTCTTCACGGCATCTCAACATGTCTACGATCTCACCATCGATCTCCACCATCCCGACACGCTCTACATTTGCGGCTACGACGCGGCTGCATTCCGCTCCGTCGATCGTGGCCTCCACTGGCAGCGTATCAATGGCTACGACTTCAAAGGGGGGCATCGCGTCTTCACCGACCCCAACGACACCAGCCAAATCTACATCACTACATACGGCGGAGGAGTTTGGCACGGGCCCGCTGCGGGGCGCTAGAACTATTCGGCCGTGCAGCTTGTCCGAGAGAGGAATGTCCATGTTCGAAGAAATGACATCGCTAGAAAGATGTCTCGCGACGATTCGATTGCAACCTCACGACCGCGTGCCAGTCGATCTGCATAACTTCATGATGACTATTGCGGACTTGGCACTTTTTTCTGCAAAGCTTTATCAGGATGGACAACTGTTGGGAGAGGCGCAGTTAGCCGCATGGAAGCGGTTCGGGCACGACATGTTGCTAATTGAGAATGGCACTGCGGCGCTTGCAGAGGCATGCGGCTGTGAAGTAAGTTATTTGCCGGGAAGCGCGCCAGTTATCGCACATCACCTTTTAGCGGATCTTTCCGAAGTTTCGAGCCTTAGAAAACCCGATCCCAGTAACTCACCCTTGTGCAAGGCCGTGCTCGAAGCGACACGATTTGTGCTTGATCGGATCGGTGACCGGGTGTTCGTAATGGGTCGCGCCGACCAGGGGGCCATTCAGCCTGGCGTGCATGATCGCTGGGGCAGAAACATTGATGATGGAGATGGCAGCGGGCGAAAACGATGAGCAGATATTTGAACTCCTTGAGTATACAAGCGACTGCTTTATTACTTATGCGAAGTTATTCAAGGAAATGGGATGTCATGGGACTTCGGCTGGAGAGGCGCAGGGTTCTCCAGATGTGATCTCCCCCAAGATGTACGAGAAATACTGCCGTCCGTATGCCAGGAAGATTGTGCGCGCGCTCGAGAGCGATGACTTCTTCGTTTCTTATCATATCTGCGGAGATACCACGAGAATCATCGATCGCATGGTGTCAACGGGAGCCGGCATACTGGAATTCGACTATAAGTGCGATAAGTCGGTCGTCAAGAAGGCGGCGGCGGGAACAACAACGCTTCTTGGTCCGATCGATCCAAGCGGAGTCATGCATCAAGGTTCCGTTGAGGATGTAGAGACAGCCTGCCGCGAGGCAATCGAGATACTTGCGCCGGGTGGCGGATTCATTCTAGGGCCGGGTTGCGCCTTGCCCAGCACCACACCTGCGAGGAATATCGACATGCTGGTGGAGTGCGCGAAAACTTACGGCAAATACTGACGCGTGCTGGCCGACGAAGTATCTGGCTTAGTGCAACGCCATTGTTGTTGTCAGTGCCAGATCCCGTGAGGAGCTGCCGACGCGAAAAGTGTAGACGCCTGGGATCAGCTTCCAGCCGTTTGTGGCTTCGTCGAAGACCGACAGGAACTTTGCGTCTACGGTTACCTTTACTTTCCTGGTCTCGCCGGGCTCGAGGGCCACGCGGCTCCATCCGACCAGCCTCTCGGGTGGCTCGCCCGCGCTCGCGGGCAGAGAGACATAGACCTGTGCGATCTCGACGCCAGCCCTGCTGCCGGTATTCCTTACTTGAAAGCTGACGGTAGTTACACTTCCCCCGGTTGGGCTGTCCGGCAACACTTCCAAATCGGAGTAGTTATAAGTCGTGTAAGACAGTCCGAACCCGAACGGGAATAACACCTGCTTGTTCTCGGCGTCGAACCACTTATAGCCTACCTTCAGGCCTTCGTCGTAATGCACCTTGAAAGTCGGCCGGGCCACACCAGTCCGCATGTTGGCGCCGGGAGCTCCCTCTTCGGGCGACGGCCCCACCAGAATCGGATGCGGCAGATCCGCCTCGCTCACCGGAAAAGTAATGGGCAGTTTGGCGCTGGGATTGACCTCGCCGAAAATGATATTGGCCACAGCATCGGCGCCTTTAGAGCCGGCATACCATGCCTCCAGTATCCCGCTTACGCGATCGGCCCAGGGCATAGTGGCTGCGGTTCCGGTTTCAAGCACCACAATGGTGTTCGCGTTGGCCGCGACCACCTTATCAATCAACTCGTCCTGGTTATCCGGCAGTGTGAGGTTGGGCAGATCGTGGGCTTCATGCGTCCACTGATAGGCAAAGATAATGGCGACCTGGGATTCCTTTGCCAGCGCAGCGGCGGCTGCTGGATCCGCGCCCGAGTCAAACCGCACCTGCGCACCCGGAGCCATTGCGGCAACGGCCTTAAGCGGCGAGGTGGGAAACCATACAGCGTCCTTGTGAAGATCCTGCTGACGCACCGGTGAGTTATAACTTCCCTGAGGATCAACCTGCGCCGATCCGCCGCCGGAGATCATGCCCTCATCCGCATGCATGCCGATAATGGCAATGGAGCGCACCTTTGCGCGATCGAGCGGCAGCAAGTTATGCGCGTTCTTGAGCAACACAATACTTTGTTCTGCAAGGTGGCGCGAGATGAGCAGACCGCTCTCCGCATCCACCACGCCCTTGCGGATGGGAAAGTCGATGATCTCGCTGGCAAACTCTGTGCGCAGGATGCGGCGCACATGGTCGTCAAGCTCGGTGGCAGAAATAGTGCCGTCCAGCACTGCCTTCTTCATCGCCGCGCCATAATAATCGTCGTCCGGCTGCTCCATATCCAGGCCCGCCGCGGAGGCCTTGACCGTGCTGTGCGTTCCGCCCCAGTCCGACAACACAAATCCCTGAAAGCTCCAATCCTCCTTCAAGACATCCGTGAGTAGATACTTGTTTTCGCAGGCATAGTCGCCGTTGACCGCGTTGTAGGCGCACATGACCGCGCCGGGTTGCCCGATGCTATTGCCGATTTCGAATGCCAGCAGGTCCGTCTCGCGCATGGCTCGCTTATCGATGATTGCGTCGGCCAGATTGCGGCCAGTTTCCTGGTCGTTAATGGCATAGTGCTTCAGCTCGCCGATCACGTGCTGCGCCTGCTCACAGCGGACGCGTTGACCGACGATGGTCCCGGCCAGGATTGGGTCCTCGCCATGATACTCAAAGTTGCGCCCGTTGCGGAGTTCCCTGGCCAGGTCCACTCCCCCGGCAAGGCTCATGTTGAAGCCTTGTTCCCGCTCCTCCCTGCCAATCAACGCCCCATACTCGCAGGCGGCTTCAGGATCCCAACTTGCGGTCGAGGCCAGGTTCGAGGGCAGCGCTGTGGAGTAGCGGCCGTTCACCGCGCTGAAGCGTACTCCGTAGGCAGAACCGATCATCTGGAGCGGAGGAATGCCCAACCGCGGTATGCCCAGTGAAAATCCGTCGCCGCCGTTGCTCAAATATGCGTTGGGATTGGTGCCGCCGAAGGGCGAGCCCTCACCATGGATCAGGATGATTTTTTCATCCAGTGTCAGCTCTTTCAGCACCAGGTTGGCCCGTTGATCCGGCGTAAGAGCGGTGTTCATCCAGGGAAAATTCTCTTGGTGACCACTCTGCGCCCACGCTGTTCCCACTGCGAAAACAGCGGCCAAAATAAGCACGGCCATTGCGCCAAGTGCCTGGCTGCCTGTCGTCTTGCTTTCTGTCATACGAGCATTTCATCCTTATTAGAATTCGGATTCACGGGCTGAGGCTGCAACTCTACATCTGCACGGCAAGGCGCCTCCAGCGATTCATTCAGGAATTTCTTATTTCGACGCCAGCCGTTCGAAAGGAATTCGGAAAGTGCGATCCGAAGGCTTCCTTCAGCGGCCTGCCCGTAATTTGTGTCTGAGTTAGTGTCAGTATAGCGTGGCGGTAGAGATAGATGACGGTCGGCCAGTGTTCCCCTATCTTCGTCTTCGATTAGAGCCTGGAAATGCGCATAGTTCCATCTCTGAATCTGCATCGCCTGATCGCTCATGCTTATCTCCATGACGCGAACGCCGCCCGGTCGTAAACTTACTCTATGTCCGGCTTTACTTTCTTTGCTTCGCCGTGGTGGGTCAATCTTCTCGTTTTCGTTCCCGTGATCCCTTATCTTCTGTCGAGAAAAGCAAAGTTTACCCTGGGCAGAAAGCGGCTTCTGGTCGTCGCGGTTTTTGGCGTCGCCTTTGGATTCGTTGAAGCTGCCGTAGTGGTTTATTTGCGAGCTGCCACGGGGTTGTGGCCGGTTCCGCAAGCGCACGGTCCTGCTGCTCTGCCAGAAAACCTGGTCCGCATCGAATGCTTCCGCGAAGCGGCAACACTCGTGATGCTGGGCGGAATCGCCTGGCTTGCCGGGCAGAAGTTCAAAGCAAAAGTCGCAGCGTTTCTCTTCGCCTTCGCGTTCTGGGATTTTTCTTATTACGTCTGGCTTCGTCTCACCATCGGCTGGCCCGGCTCGCTCGTCAGCCCCGACATCCTCTTCCTCATTCCCGTGCCGTGGATCGCGCAGGTATGGTTTCCCCTCGTGATCAGCAGTCTCACCGCTGCTGTCATCTGGTTTCGCTCTTGAAAAATGAGGCAGGACATTGACTGATTACAGAAGACTATTCCCGTGCCCCATCCTTTCGCCCGTTTTTTGGGGGAGGATGGGATAGCGCCACGATCAATTGATTACGTCGATCGAAGGCTTTGACGTGGCTACATGCGGCGTCGTCAGCCGTTCCCGCTTCATGCGCATCAGCCGGTTCACAATCTTGTATTTGTCTCCACGATAGACAGACTTCACATGCTCCACCGGTGTGCCGTTTTCGAGATACGAGACGCGCGTAAACAGGAAAATCGGGTTCTGCGGAGCGATCTCGAGCAGGCGCGCATCTTCCACGCTGGCCTTCCCTACTTCCACAACTTCGTCGGTCACCATCAACTGGATTCCGTATTGATGCGCCAGCTCATCGTAGAGCGAGGTCGCCGGATCGAAGGTCTCCATAAGTCCGGGGCAAAGCTGCACGGGCAGGCAGCTGGACTCAATTCCCATGGGAATCGAGTTGCCGCAGCGAACCCGGTGCAGATTGAAGACGCGCTCCCCATCGCTCAGGCCCAGGGCTTCTTTCACTTCCTCGGTCGGCGCCTGGATGCGGAACGACAGCACCTTCGAACTGGGCGTGGCGCCGCGCGCCTGTGTCTCCTCTGAGAACGAAAGGACCTGGCGAAAATCCCTCTCCAGCTTGATGCCGGAAATGAATGTTCCTTTGCCCTGCCGGCTGTAAATTACTCCCAGCTCGCACAGCGCGCCGACGGCCTGCCGCACCGTCATCTGGCTCACGCCCATCTGCGTTGCGATTTGCTGAATCGACGGCAAAGGTTCGCCCGGCTTCAGTTCGCCGGATTGGATCTGATCCAGAAGGCGCCGCTGAATCTGGTGATAAAGCGGGATGCCGCTCCTGCGGTCCAGGGGCGTTGGACGCGGCTTCCTGCTTCGGTTCGTCATCATTTCCGTTGTATCCACTTTGAAGTGAACCTCCGGGTCACAGCGGTTCCAGAGTTGCAGCATTCAGGAACCGGGTTGCCAAGTGGCGTTTTCCTTAAGAAAACGCCACCTTTCGATGAAGCGCATAACTCACTTGAACTCTGGAACCGCTCTAAGCACTGCCGGCGGGCCCTGGCAGATTGCATCCACGCACTTTGCTCAACCAGCTTATCGATTGCCCAAAAACATCGACCACACACATTGCGAAAACTTCAACAAATCTATCGTCGCGTTTCACGCGGACTTCAGGCCCAATCCCGGACCCTCGGGAAGCAGCAGTTTTCCTTTCTCTACGCGCACGCCAACCCACGGGTCGTTCGCCACCAGCAGGTTGCCGTCGAGATCGGCGTAATCCACCAGCGGCGACAAATGCGCTGCGGCGGTCACAGTACAGGAACTCGACACCATGCAGCCCAGCATGATTTTCATCTTCATGGCGCGCGCCACCTCGATCCATCGCAACGATTCCAGAATGCCGCCTGCTTTGTCGAGTTTGACATTGATTCCGTCGTAGGCGTCGACAAGTTTTGGAATCATCGTGACATCGGTGCATGCTTCGTCGGCATAGATCGGCAGGTGCACCTTGCCGCGCACATAGCGGGTCTCTTCCACCATGTGCGCCGGCATGGGCTGTTCCACATACTCCACGCCCTGCGTTTCGAGCCAGTTGATCTTGCGGATGGCCTCTTCCTTGTCGGTCCATCCCTCGTTGGCATCCACGCGAATGGGTTTCCTGGTCACGCTGCGCACGGCTTCAATAGTCGCCTCGTCGGTCTTCAGTCCCACCTTCACCTTCAGCACCGGAAAGTCTTCCGCCTCGCGCGTCTTCTGGCGGGTGATCTCCGGCGTGTCAATGCCGATGGAAAAATCCGTGATCGGCGCATCCGCCGCGTCTAGCCCGAGAAATTTATAGAGCGGCACATCGAGCTTCTTGCCCAGCCAATCGAAAATAGCGATATCGACAGCAGCCATTGCGGCGTGCTGCTGCTCGCCCAGCGCCTTGCGGATGTCTGCAAGATATTTCCGGTACTTCCAGGGATCGCCCGCGGTAATGTCGTTCGCGATGGCTTGAACGGCCTTCATGGCCGAGGCCGGAAACTCCTGGTAGCGCACGATCGGTGCGCCCTCGCCATGACCGGAAACTCCGTCGCGCCGGTATTCCACCTGCACAGTGTCGCGATACTCGCTGGACGACATGGTCGTCGTCCAGGTGTGGCGCAGCATCAAGCGCTTCAATCCAACGTCGACCGTGCACTGTCCCTGCGCGGATTGCGCCCGCGCGGCCGATGGCGCGAAAGGAAGCATCGCGGCAGCGCCGGCAATTTTCAAACAGTCGCGGCGATTCATGGCGCGACGATATATGACGCTTTGGGTCATGGCTTCACTCTCCGTATCGCCACCAGAAGCTGCGTCCACGGCATGTCGTCGAGCCGGCCGATCTGCACGCCGGGATGGTCGTGCGTGGTGTCGTGAATGAACTCGCCGTTGCCCAGGTACATGCCGGTGTGCGTGATTTTGGAGGGACTCGATCCGAAATATAAGAGGTCGCCGGGCTGGAGGTCCTTGCGTTCCACGGCGATTACGCCGCTCCAGGCAGCCTGTATGTCCGCATCGCGCGGCATCTCGATGCCGCGTTGCCGCTCCAGCATCTGCGTAAAACCTGAGCAATCGAAACCAAAGCTGCTCACGCCGCCCCAGGTGTACGTGGTGCCGATAAACCGGTGCGCAAGCTCGAGCATGTCGCCCATGCTCACAGGCGTGAAATCGTCGCTGATGTCGCCGCGCTGCACCCAGCCCATTTGCCCATCCACAAGGCGCACCTCGAGCCAGCGCTCGGTGTTCTTCGCAGGCGCCGGCGCAGGTTCCAGCCGCGACTCCCACGGCAGTTGCAACAGCGGCGCGTGAGCCGTCACATCGGGTTCGCGATAAATGTTCGCGCTGATCGCCGTAACCCGCACCGCATCGCCCTTGGGCGCGTAGGTTGCGCCGCCCAGCGTCTTCAAGTCCGCCGCTTCGACCCAGCCCGTGTAGCCATCGGCTGTATGAATGTGGAACCATCCCTGCGCGCTCTCGAAGGTCAGCACGCCGGTACCGTAAAGCGCCTGCGATACTACATCGCTCGCAGCCGTTGCGCTCCTGTACATATTCACAACGGGCCTGGCCACCACCGCATCCGGGTGGTCAACAGACTGCTGCGCTTGAGCAGGCGACGCAGCCAGAAGCACGCCCAGCGCGAGGCTGGCCGCGATTGCGCGGCCGATGCTGCCAATTCCACCGCGCAGACGTTGGACGTTTCTCGAAATTGCAACTGCGATACTCACTTGATTGCTCCTCTCAAAACCACCGGCTTCTTTCATGGCGCACTCGCTCGCGCCGCAATCGCATCACGGTCGAGGCCCGTCCCGCGCGGCGCCAGGTTGGGAATCGAAATTGGCAGCCGTCCGTGGATCGGAATCTCGCCGAACAGCGCCTTTGCCAGGCTCGATGCGGAAACCACGGTGTTGGAATATGTGCAAACGTACGTGTGGATGCCAGGGATCGAACCGCCTGTATACGGGTTGCCGAACGCAACAACGATGGTTTTCGATCCTGCCTTCTTCACCATCTCCGCCAGTATTTGCATCGGGCCCTTATCGAGCGCGGCAGATCCGCCGACGCGGCCCTCGGTGGTTCGCCGGGGATTGGGAACCGACTCGGCAACGGCGATCACGCTTCCTGCATCGCGAACCGCTCCCATCACGCTGTCGAAGACATAACCTGAGTTGCTGGGATCGACAAAAAACACCGTCGCTTCCGGTGTCCGCTTGCGCAACTCGTACGCGAAGGCACGGCCTCCGTCGCTGCCGCGCGGCCGGTCGGAAAAAATCACCGCTACAATGCGCGAAGCTGATCGTCCCGGCTTAGCCGCAGTGGTCGTTGCTTCTGGCGTAAGCGGAATCATCTTATTTTTATCCACTACCAGCGTCACAGCTCGATCGGCAACGCTTTGTGCGAATGCCACATCGTCGGGCCGCGCCACTTCATCCTCGACATTCGAGAGATTAACGAAGCGTTTCTCGTTGAGACCGACAGATGCTTTCGCCCGCAGAATCTTGAGCACACTCTGATTGATGCGCGCCTGCGAAATCTCGCCGCTCTTGACCGCCTGAAGTAGGCCGTTGAACGCAGCGCCTAGATCGCCGGGGAGAATCACCACGTCCTCGCCGGCCTTGACAGCAGCAACAGCGGCCTCGCGCGAAATATCTGCTTCCGATCCTGCGAATACGTGCGTGAGTCCCGCCATGTCCATGCCGTCTGTGACCACGAGGCCTTTGAAGCCGAGCTGCCCTTCGAGTAAATCTTTGATCACGTGCGCAGAGACGCTTGCGGGACGATTAGGGTCGGGCTCGACAGCCGGAACGATCAAATGGCCCACCATTACCGAGTCCACTCCGGCGGCAATCGCGCTGCGGAACGGAACCAGCTCCACCGCGTTCAGCCGATCCATGTTTGCCGGCACTCGTGCCAGGGTGAGGTGCGAATCCGTATCCGTATCGCCGTGGCCGGGAAAATGTTTTGCCGTCGTCAGCAATCCCTCGCTGCGCGCGCCTTCGATATAAGCCGCAACCATTTCGCTCACCAGCGCGGGGTCTTCACCAAACGAGCGCGTATCGATGATGGGATTGGCAGGATTGGAATTCACATCCGCAATGGGAAACCAATTCCACTCGACGCCGATGGCGCGCGACTCCCGAGCGCTGATGCGGCCGAACTCGCGCGCCAGATTTTTGTCGCCGGTGGCGCCAAAGGCCATCGCCGCCGGGAACGCCGTTGCACCCTCCAGGCGCATCGACAGGCCGCGCTCAAAATCGGCAGCAATCAATAGAGGATACTTCGAATCCTTTTGCAGGCGGTTGGTGAGTGCCGCGGCCTCCAGCGGCTCGCTTTCGATCAGCAGTGGACCTTCTGTAGCCACCGTAACGCCGAAGCCGCCCACGTGGTACTTCGTCATCTCGTCGCGCAGTTCCAGGTACTCCGGGCTCTCCGGGTTCAGGAACTTAACCTTCGCCCAGACCATCATCATCTGCCCGATTTTTTCTTCGAGCGTCATCTTGCGCAGGGTCGCGGAAGCCCACCGCTCCCCTTTGCGGTCAAGGTGAACCGGCGGCGCTGCGACGGCGCATTGAGCGATCATCGCCGCCGCCATCGCGGCTGCCACGCCGGTCCGCACCCATCGCCTTCCGCTCGTTCTCGACCTCATTCCACTCCTCTGCATCCTCAAGCCTCGCCGCCACGCGCAAAATCAGTAAAGAAGATACTTCGCGCGCACCGTTTCAAAATTCTTAAGCGCATCCTGCCAATTCTCGGCAATGCGGCGCGGATCTTCGCCGGCCGTGAGCGCATCGAGCGTGGCCTTGTTGCGCATCAGCGCATCAATGCCGGCGATCTTGAAATCATTGGGATAAAGATGCTCGAGTGCAGCCGCAATCTCCAGCCCAAGTTCGGGCGAGTCCAGCGCTTCGCGATTGCTCACGATGATGTTCACGCCGCCGCACGATTGATTTGCGTAATTCGAGGCTGTGGGCGTGAAGTTGACCGGCACAAAACGGACGCCGTCAATCACCCGCGCGTTCAGATAGCCGGCGAGCGCCGCGGCGTCAATCCACGGCGCGCCCACGAGTTCGAACGGCGTGTCGGTGCCGCGGCCGACAGAAATGTTGGCGCCTTCGATCATCCCAATGCCGGGATAAAGTTCGGCTTCGGTCAGGCTGCGCATGTTGGGGGAGGGATTGATCCACACTCTGCCGGTGGAATCGAACCAGTCGCCGCGCAACCAGCCTTCCATGTGCACCACGGAGAGTTTTGCGCCGATCGCCCGCTCGCTGTTGAACATTTGCGCCAGTTCGCCAACCGTCATGCCGTGGCGCACCGGGGTTCGCCAGTAGCCGACGAACGATTCGCGCCCCGCATCGAGGATGGGCCCCTGCACGTGCGCGCCGTCAACGGGATTCGGACGGTCGAGCACCACAATCTCTTTGCCGGTCTTCGCGGCCGCTTCAAGAAAGTAACCGAGCGTGCTCTCGTAGGTGTAAAACCGCACGCCGATGTCCTGAATGTCGTAGACAATCGCATCCACGCCAGCCAGCTCTTCTTCCGTAGGCCGCCGTTTCGCTTCCGAGTCGCCGTAGACGCTGTATACCGGTACGCTCGTCGCGGCGTCGCGTGAGTTGCCGATGGCCGTTGTGTCGAGCACGCCTGCAATGCCATGCTCCGGCGAGAAAATCGCTGTCAGTTTTATTCCAGGTGCATGCGCCAGCACGTCGGCCGTGCGCTTTCCGTGTGCATCGACCGCGGTCTGGTTGGTCACGAGGCCGATCCTTACCGGATGATTCGCGTCCGGATGCAACTCGCGAAAATCGTCCGCTTCCA
>Ga0302274_10002421_pt1 | contig 17112 bp, 12 predicted proteins | sample III_Bog_N2_1_FD_198755 | JGI IMG/M metagenome (GOLD analysis project Ga0302274, IMG submission 198755) | Peat permafrost microbial communities from Stordalen Mire near Abisko, Sweden - III_Bog_N2_1 | ecosystem: Environmental > Terrestrial > Soil > Wetlands > Peat | place: Sweden: Abisko...
CTGCGCCGTGCTCGGAAGCCTTTCCCGCGCGCTCAGGACGATTCTCCAGACTGGGACCGCTGACCATCTGATCAATTAGATACAGTCATTCGAGTCTTGCGGATTGACAATCTGCTTGAGCGCTCTTGGCACTCACATTTAGAGTCCTTTGGCACAATCGCAGCAAGAGTGAATCGCAAAAGAGAAAGTGTGGAATGATCCCCGTGAAACGACCTGATGATAACGCAGCAATATATCTTGTAGGCGGAGGCATTGCTTCTCTTGCCGCTGCAGTCTTTCTCATTCGCGACGGAGATGTCCAAGGGCACACGATCACGATCCTGGAAGAATCTCCCCGGATTGGCGGCAGCCTTGATGCAGCCGGAAATGCTGCTGACGGCTATGTGATGCGCGGCGGTCGCATGATCGAGAGCAAATACCTGTGCACCTACGATCTTTTTTCATCGATTCCGAATCTCGATGGGTCGAAGTCGGTGACACAGGAGATATTTGACTGGAACGAGACGATGGAGACCGCCTCCAAGTCGCGGCTGTTTCGGGACGGTCGACGGGTCGATGGCCCAAGTTTTGGCTTGAGCGAGAAAGATATCCTCAACCTCGAGCGTCTGGCGATCGAGCCGGAGGAGTTATTTGGACGGACAACGATCTCCGACCAGTTCGCCCCGGGGTTCTTTGAGACGGACTTCTGGCATATGTGGTGTACCACCTTCGCCTTTCAGCCCTGGCATAGCGCAGTCGAGTTCAAACGCTATCTCGTGCGCTTCACCCACATGGTTTCAGGTTTCAATACGCTTACCGGCATCATGCGCACTGTATACAACCAGTTCGATTCGATGGTGCGCCCGCTTTACAAATGGCTCGAAGAACGCGGTGTGAAGTTCATGCTCAAGACAGCGGTCACGGACCTTGTTCTTCTTCAAGACCGGGCCGGCTTTGCTGTCGATAAAATCGTGGTCAAAGAAAACGGCATTCTCAGAAACATTTGTGTTACCGAAGACGACAAAGTCATCGTGACTCTCGGGTCTATGACCGAAGGATCGAGTCTGGGTTCAATGGACTCGGCGGCCGCCCTGCTGGGGAAATCCGACGGCGGTTCGTGGTCTCTTTGGGAGAAAATGGCAGCTGGCCAGACGCAATTCGGGCATCCTTCGAACTTCGCCGATCACGTTGAACAATCGAAGTGGATGTCTTTTACGACAACACTCCACGACCCCACGTTTTTCGAATTAATCCGAGACTTGACGGGCAACGTACCAGGAGAAGGCGGGCTTATTACCTTTCCGGAGTCCAGTTGGCTGGCTTCAATAGTGCTGCCTCATCAGCCGCATTTCATTGGGCAGCCAGAGGGAGTGCAGGTGTTCTGGGGGTATGGGCTGTTTGTTGATATACCGGGAAACTTCGTAAAGAAACCGATGTTCGCATGCACGGGGCGCGAAATCATGACCGAGATCCTGGGCCATTTGCGCCTCCAGGCGCAAAGTGCAGGCATTCTCGATAAGTGCACTTGCATTCCGTGTATGATGCCGTTCATCACCAGCCAGTTTCTCCCTCGCAGCAAGGGCGATCGAGCTATGATCAGGCCGGACGGTTCCAAGAATCTGGCTTTCGTTGGACAGTACTGCGAAATTCCTGACGACGTGGTGTTCACAGTTGAATATTCCATCCGCTCTGCGCAGATGGCTGTTTACTCGTTGCTTGGATTGGTGCGCGAGCCGCCTCCCGTATACAAGGGACAATTGAATCCCCATGTCTTGCTGGAGGCGTTTCGAGCCCTGCATGAAATCGGGGCCTAGTTACGACGCTCGATCCTTGCAAAACTGGAAACGATAGCCTTTTCATCATTCATTTTTCTAAGAACATCAACCCAACACAAAATACTTCTTGAAGGACTCAGCCTCATGACCTCTCTGTTAGATCCGATCCAGATTGGCGAGATCCACCTGCCGAACCGGGTCATCATGTCTCCCCTGACTCGTTTGCGTGGCACACGCGAGCACTTTCCTACGCAACTCATGGCCAAATACTACGCGCAAAGAGCCGGAGCGGGCCTGATCATCTCAGAAGGCATCCCGGTTGTACCGCAAGGAGTTGGCTACGCGAACGTGCCAGGGATCTGGTCGACCGACCAAATCGAAGGCTGGAAACTGGTCACGAAGGCAGTGCACCAGGCAGGGGGACGCATCTTCGCACAGCTATGGCATGTGGGGCGCATCTCGGACCCACGCTTTCTGGACGGTAGACTTCCGGTTGCTCCCAGCGCAATTCGGCCTGCAGGCCATGTAAGCCTGGTCCGTCCCGTGGCAGATTACGTGACTCCGCCCGCGCTTGAAACAACTGAGCTTCCGGGCATCGTTGAGGCGTTCCGCCAGGGAGCAGAGAACGCGAAGTTTGCTGGCTTTGATGGGGTGGAGATACACGGAGCCAATGGCTACCTGCTAGATCAGTTCCTGCAAGACGGATCCAACCATCGTACCGACGAATATGGCGGACCAATTGAAAACCGTGCCCGGCTCATGTTTGAGGTCGCCGATGCAGTTATCTCGGTCTGGGGCGCCAAGCGCGTAGGCATGCATCTAGCGCCGCGGGGCGATTCGCAGGACATGCACGACTCAAACCCGCCGGCAACATTCGGCTATGTGGCGCGGGAGCTAGGCAGGCGCGAACTCGGCTTCCTGTTTGCGCGCGAGTATTTCGGACCTGACCGATTGGGCCCGCAACTCAAGAAGCAATTCGGCGGCGTGTTCATCGCAAATGAAAAATACACGCTGCCGGAAGCGAACCAAGTCATCGCGGACGGAGAGGCGGATGCGGTAGCCTTCGGCCAACTCTTTATCGCCAATCCTGACCTGCCGGCGCGGTTTATGAGCAATGCGCCGCTCAATGTGCCGGACGGAAGCACCTTCTTTACTTCGGGGCCACATGGTTATACAGACTACCCTGCGCTTAGCGCGTAGCAACAAAACTCAATGCACCGATTGGCATGTTGGTTTGTTTGGCTCTTGGCATTAGTAGCCAGTCACAGCAATCGAGGAGCCTCGATGAATGAGACCATTCGCCTATTGCAGGCGCATCACAGCAGCCGCAGCTATAAGGCTGGCGCAATCCCGGAGGAGATCCTCGATACCGCTATCGAGTCCGCGCGCCGTGCTCCGACATCCACCAACAGCCACGAAATCTCGCTGGTGGTTGTCCGAAACGCGGCGAGCCGTGCACGCATAGCCGAAATTGCCGGTGGTCAGCCTTGGATCGCGCAAGCTCCCGTGTTCATCGCGGTCATCCCAGACTTTTACAAAACTGGTCTTGGCGTAAAGAAGGCCGGCGGCGTACAGGTATTCCAACGCAGCCTTGAGGGAATACTGGCTGCAGTCAGCGATGCCGGCATCGCGATGGCGACGATTATGACTGCGGCGCGTGCACTCGGTCTCGGTGTTGTTCCCATCGGCGGAATTCGCCGCGACCCGCAAGCTATGATCGACCTGCTTAAGTTACCGCCAAACACTTTTCCGGTAGACGGAGTTGTGCTCGGCTATGTTGATCAAGGATCTCTTCAAAAGCCCCGCATGGCCATCGAGAGCTTCTGCCACGAGGAGACATATAATCCAGAATTGCTAAAGCCGGCGATTGACGCATACGATCTAACCCTCCCGAAGTATTGGCTGAAGATTGGACGCGCCGACGGGCTGTCATGGTCGGCAAATATCGCCCAACACTACGGCACGTTTTCGCGACTGATCAAAGCTGTGGCCCAAAAGCAGGGCTTCACGATCGAGGTGTAGTTGGATGAATGTACCCGTCCATAATCACCCGGTGTCGCGCAGTCAAAACCGCGATCCCGTGTGCGGAATGGAGGTCGATCCTTCGAAAGGCGCGGCGAGTGTTCCGTATCAAGGCACCACATTCTACTTCTGCAGCCAGGGCTGTGCCGCAACGTACGGGCAGCACCGGAAAATTACGCGCAGAGTAATCCGAATTCATCTCACTCCCCGGCGCATGCGAAGATCGCGCAGCAAGGCGAATACACTTGTCCAATGCATCCGGAGATCAAACAAGCAGTTCCGGGCAACTGCCCAAAGTGTGGCATGACAGTGGAAAGATCGACCGCCCCCGCACCTGCCAAGCATAAGGAATACACGTGCCCGATGCACCCGCAGATCGTGCGCGATGCCCCTGGCTCCTGCCCTGTCTGCGGCATGGCGCTCGAACCTCGGGAAGTTTCTGCTGAAGACTCCAATCCAGAACTCGCCGATATGACGCGGCGCCTTTGGATCAGCATCGCGCTCGCCGTACCCATGCTGGCGCTGATGGTTTCAGCATTCATGCCATCCACGCCCATGCAGCACCTGTTCTCACCAAGAATATGGTCGTGGATTGAGTTCGCGCTGACGACCCCAGTCGTCCTCTGGTGCGGGTTTCCGTTCTTCGTCAGGGGCTGGCAATCGGGGGTACATCGCAGCCTGAACATGTTCACCTTGATCGCCCTTGGTACTGGTTCGGCATATTTTTATAGCGTCTTCGCTACAGTCATTCCCCAAGTCTTTCCGGCTTCGTTTCGTGGAGCCGTGGGCCAGATCGATGTGTATTTCGAGCCGGCGGCGGTGATCGTTGCCCTTGTTCTTCTGGGACAGGTGATGGAACTGCGCGCTCGTAGCCAGACCAGCAGTGCGATTCGCGCATTGCTGGGCCTTGCTCCAAAGACGGCCAAGCGGCTTGACGACAAAGGCGGGGAAGCGGACGTGCCGCTTGATCAAGTTGTTGTTGGTGATCGGCTCCGTGTGCGTCCCGGTGAAAAGGTGCCCGTCGATGGCACTGTCCTTGAGGGTCACAGTTCTGTTGACGAATCGATGATTAGCGGAGAGCCCATCCCGGTTGAAAAGGATAATGACTCAAAAGTCACGGCGGGAACCGTTAACGGAACTGGCGGGTTTGTGATGCGCGCTGAACACGTGGGGGCCGACACGCTTTCGTCGCAGATTGTGAAGATGGTCAGTGAAGCGCAGAGGTCGCGGGCGCCTATTCAGCGGCTGGCGGATCGAGTGTCGTCGTACTTTGTGCCCGCTGTAATCATTGCGGCTATCGTTACATTCTCTGTCTGGTTCCTCACCGGCCCGCAGCCTCGCTTTGCTCATGCCTTGGTAAACGCAGTTGCGGTACTCATTTTTGCTTGCCCGTGCGCTCTTGGGCTCGCGACTCCCATGGCGATCATGGTGGGTACGGGCCGTGGCGCTCGCGCCGGGATTCTAATCCGCAATGCGGAGGCACTCGAAATCTTCGGCAAAGTCGACACACTGATCATCGATAAGACGGGAACTCTCACGGAAGGGAAGCCTAAGCTAAGTTCCGTTGTTCCGCAACCGGGGATTGGTGAATCAGACCTTTTGCAATTCGTCGCCAGTCTCGAACGTTCCAGCGAGCATCCTCTCGCCGCAGCCATCGTCAAAGGAGCTGAAGCAAGGAACCTTGTTTTGGCTGATGTGGCTGGATTCAACTCCGTCACCGGGATGGGCGTGACGGGAACCGTGTCTGGCAAGCAGATAGCTGTTGGCAATGCAGCGCTGCTCAGCGGGCTTTCAATTGATCCTGCGCCGCTCCTCGATCAGGCCGAAGAACTGCGCAAACAGGGCCAGACGGTAATGCTGGTTGCCTTGGATGGCAACGCCGCTGGAATCGTGGGAGTCGCCGATCCTATCAAGGAGTCCACACCCGATGCGATTCGCGAACTGCGCGCAGCGGGTCTAGGCCTCTTCATGGTCACCGGAGACAACGCAACAACTGCGAAGGCGGTTGCCGATAAGCTTGGCATCGAGTTTCAAGCCGATGTGCTGCCTCAAACGAAAGCGGAGGTGGTCAAGGAGTATCAGCGAAAGCGTGCGGTGGTTGCGATGGCTGGCGACGGAGTAAACGACGCGCCTGCTCTTGCCCAGGCTGATATCGGCGTCGCCATGGGCACCGGTACCGATGTGGCCATGGAGGCTGGCGGCATCACGTTACTGAAGGGCGATCTGAGGGGCATTCTCCGCGCTCGTCATCTTAGCAGGTCGACGATGCACAACATCCGCGAGAACCTCTTCTTTGCATTTGTTTATAACGCCGTTGGCGTTCCATTGGCCGCAGGGCTGCTTTTTCCAGTTTTCGGTCTGCTTCTGAATCCGATGATTGCCGCGGCCGCCATGAGTTTCAGTTCGGTTTCGGTGATTGCCAATGCACTGAGACTGCGGACGACAAAGCTGTAAATTGCTCCCGAGAGATCGATCATGGGTAGCGAGACTGGGCCAAGCAGAGTTCGCCTGACCACTCTCTACCGATGGGCAACACTTTTTAGCGGCGGGCTCCGCATAAAGTTCGCGATTCAACCGAAGGTACAGGCAGCAATTCTTTATGTGGCATCATCATGCAGCTGGGGAGAAGGGATCAGGCATTGCTCCAATGCCCGCATAGCTGGCCAGAGCATCGCAATTCGGAATCGTAATGATCGCACCGTGAAGTTCGATCAGATTGTGGTTCTTGAAGTCATTCAGGCTGCGAGTGACTGTTTCGCGGGACGCACCAAGGCACTCTCCGATTTCTTGGTGAGTTAAATCGCAATGGATCTGTGTACCCCTATTTGTTTGGCGGCCGCTGCAACACCACTCAAGCAATAAACCAGCAAGGCGCGAACTTGCTGAGGATGTGAGGCCGAGCATGCGCAATCTGGCGCAAGCTCGAGTGTAGTGCAGGCTCAACTCTCGTGCTACATTCTGGCAAGCAATTGGATGGCGCAACAGGAAGTCGAGAAAGTCCTGGCGACGTAGGGAATCGATGTTGCAGGGATATCTAGCCTCTGCGCCGATCTCTGAGGAGGTGCCAGATATAGCAGATGTGATCCCGAGAATATCCCCGGCGCCAGCCACACCGAGAAGGAACCGCCTGCCATCTGACGAATTCATGGAGATATTGACCTTCCCATCAAGCAAGAACAAGACGTTTTCGGGAGCCTCTTCCTCCCTGATCAAGACTTCCGCAGCGGAGCAATGAAAGCGTGTGGCGAGCAACGCAAAGTCGCTTTTTGCCTGGATGGACAATCCCTTAAAGAATCCTCCTGATCTAAACAACTGGTTGGCGTCATCCCGCATTTTCTCCCTAGTAATCAGCATAGGGAACTCGTCGACACTCCGTCGTTTGCCATATCGAGACTCTTCCTTGAGGTGATTTGCTCTGCGGCTATTGGGCAGAGGGGTTCTCTTGATCCGATCAGCGATTAGAAATGGGGAATGCATGAATCTCACCCTGATGTGTGAATTCGCATTTGAGCAATCGGGCAGATAAGATGCCCACGACCTTCAAAAACATTTTTCTGCAGTGCGTCAGTTTGCAATGCTCGGCATCGCTGCGAGATCCGACCGTGCGTTCTTCCGATTGCACATGATTGCTTCAATGCCTCGTAGGAGATTGATTGGCTCACTTCGAATTGTCGCATCCGCAAAGCTATCAGAGTCGTTGGAAGAGTTCGTGATGTAAACCACGGGTATTCGTGAGCCGGATGCTCGAATCAGGGAAGTAAGTCTCTCTCTGCTATCTGGGGGGATGCCATCGCCAAACAAGATCAAATCGAAATCACCGTCCTGGAAATGAACGATCGCCTCCCTGATCGACGATGCCGATGTGACGAACTAGCCAGCAGAGTCCCAGTCTGCGCTGTGTCTTGTCGAAAGCGACAGATCCAAGCCTACGGCTAGAACAACTGTTTGGTGCATCAAGACCTCCAGATTAGGCAAAGCCCGCCTGGTGCATCGTGAGTAAACCCTGCTCACCAAGTTAATATCAGATTTGTTGTGTCCAGACTGATCAATATCGCACATTTTGCTGCCCCGGTTTTGCCATTCTTTTGACCTGAGAAACTGTGCGGCGTCCGGGATTCGATTCGGAACCTCAAGTCGTAATGTTCGCGAAGAGAAGGATCTACTCTCGTGTTTTAATACAGGTCCGCGTTTTCATTGGTCGGTCAAAAATGCTCTGCGGCCATCCGTTCAACTGGTCATAATCAGCTGGGAAGAGGGCCGTGAATGGATTCATTCCAGTGCCACTCTCGCTAGTCCCTTCCAGCATATGTGCAGGTTGTGGTGAGCCACTTCGGTCGAAAGTACGATTGATCTTCACCCAATTGTTGGTTCAGCGAGATGATCCCCGCGAGAAAAAGTTGAGAGGCTCCATCGCGGAGCACTCTTGGTGTCTTAAGAATGGAAAGCGACATGGTTCAATCCGTGTGCATGATTGCAAAGATGGTGGAATTATCCGATTTGAACTCGGAGGCCATCGGGGAGAGTTCAGAGCGGACTGAATTCGCCGTTGCGCGACTACGCCTTTCTATTGATGCCTTCGGGATAGAGAATTGAGCGCGGTGCAGCTGGATAGAGGAAGCGGGGTCCGACGCCCACGCGCCGCTGTCGTCGTCGCTCACCCGGACGACGAGACACTTTGGTGTGGTGGCTACATTTTGGCCCATCCCGAATTTGATTGGCGAATCGTGACTCTTTGCAGAGCATCTGATCCCGACCGTGGACCAAAATTCCGCCGAGTTCTAGAGCAATTGGGGGCGGTGGGCGAGATGGCAGATCTCGATGACGAGCCCGACCAAGTGCCGCTACCGATGGAACAAGTTCAGGAGACTATAGCCCGATTATTAGCTGGAGACAGCTACAGCCTGACTCTCACTCATGGTCCAAGGGGCGAATACACACAACATCGCCGCCATGAAGAATGCTGCCATGGAGTTGTAGAACTTTGGCAATCTGGCCGCATCTGCACAGATCGACTGTGGTCATTTGCTTACGAAGACGGCGGTCGAGCGTATTTGCCGCAGGTTCGTAGCGATGCGGATCGGCGGGATGTGCTGACGGAAAATCGCTGGCTTGAAAAGCGCTGGCTAATTACAGACGTTTACGGGTATGGCATCGACAGTTGGGAAGCAAGGACCACTCCCCGTGAAGAAGGATTCTGGTGCTTTGACTCAGCACAGGCAGCGGCAAAATGTACGTCAATCAGGGAGCAACAATCGTGAAGGTACTCGTATTGAGCGAATATCCGGCGCCGGCGGCAGGCTTGGCCCTGCAAGGTGAACTGTTATGCAAGGGTCTGTCTGAAATGGGCGTGGATGTTCATCCGGTCCACCTGAAATCGGATTTGGAAAAGGAGTGGTACTATCGCTGGTTTAAGCCCGATGTGGTGGTCGGCGTGGGATTTTGGGGCCATATCCCAAACCTGGTCCTGCACCCGCAGCAGTTTGGAACGACGGCCGTGCCGTGGCTCGTGGCAGATGGCTTTATCGCGGAACACCGTGACGTTCTGAATGCTCTGCCACTGATCCTGGTCACCTCCAACTGGGTGAAGGAGGTATACATCAGAGACGGCGTCCGCGGAGACAATATCGTGGTGTTGCCAGTGGGTTGCGGCACGGACCGATACAAGCCGCATAGCCAAGATGACGTCAAGGTCAAATCGATCCGCGAAGAGTTTGGAATATCGCAGGATCAGTTGATGATTCTGACCGCCGGGGGCGACGGAGCTTCAAAGGGGGCACAGGAGGTCATGGAAGCATTGGCGCTGATCGATGGCGAGGCGCCTGACTGGAAGTATGTCTGCAAGGTGTGGCCTCAACTCCGCACTGAAGAACAGAACGTGATCGACCTCAAACTGGCGACGGACCTGGGGATTGGCGAAAAAGTCATCTACTCGACCAATGTTGTTTCGCAGAATTTCATGCCCTATTTATTGTCAGCCTGCGATATCTACGCCGCACCCTCGCGGCTGGAGGGTTTTGGCATGATTCAGGTTGAGGCGAACGCCTGCGAAAAGCCAGTGATCGCAATCGATGCCATGGCATTTCGCGACACGATGGTGCACGGCAAGACGGCATTTCTGGCGAAAGTCGCGGAGGAAAGAAAGATCACCGAGGCGCGGTACGGCGAAGGGCACGACTACGAGAAGGGTCATCAAATCGTGTTTCCAAATCCGCGCACTGCTGAATACCGAGCCAGCGTGCCCGACATCGCGAAATACCTTCTTCTGCTCATGAAGGACAGCAAGCTCCGTCAGCGCATGGGAGAAGCAGGCCGCAAGCGCGTGGTAGAGCTTTTCGACTATCGCCAGGTCGCAAGGCAATTTGTGGAGATCGTTTCCGACCGATTGGGTATCCAGTAGAAAGCAACGAGGCGCTGACGTTCGCCCCTTCAATCCAACGCACCATCAAGGAATCTATGTCATTCGACGAAAAGTCGCTAGCTTCTATTGAGCTCGCTAAAGAGGCCGCTCTACAAATCCTGCTGCATAACGCACAGGGGCCATTTCAAGGACTACCTCGAACCGCGGGCTGGGGCTATCCGGAACCCTACACTCGGGACCTCATGATTTCGTCCCTTGGCTTTCTGGCCACCGGCAACGAGCATCTTGCGGATGCATTGGAGCGCACGCTGGTGGCGCTTGCCAATAACCAGACGCCGCGCGGCCATATCCCATCGCTTGCGCACGATCCAGCCAACCGCGGCTCCAGTGACTCGACGCCTCTTTTCCTATTCGGGCTGGCTCTCTACAGAATATCGAGGAACCAGCCGGAGTTCCTCCTTGAGGCGGCAGAGAAGGCCCGGATGTGGATGCAGTACCAGAGCCCCGATGACAGGGTGATGGTGGCACAGTTGCCCACCAGCGATTGGCGTGATGAACAGTATGTGATGGGTTATGGGCTGTACGTGAACATGATCGTTTATGCGTATCTTCGTCTTTTTGGTGAACGCGAGTCTGCCGAGCAATTACGCGGATTGATGGTAAGCGTCAGACCAAATGCATGGACGAGGTCTTTGTGGCCCAGGTGGCAGGAGTAAGGTCCGCGACGCGCTGACGCGGTGCATTCGCAAGCCCTGGCAGGATGTCGGCGAGGTAATCGCGCACTTGGATTTTGAGACGTCGGCAGCTTTCGATAACGGAGAGGATGGCGGCCACACGCGGTCCAGCCTGCTCGCTCCCGATGTGGATCCAGTTGCCCCTGCCAAGGGCGATAGGCCGCATGGAGTTCTCCGCAAGATTGTTGCTGAGCTCCAGTTCGGGATAATCGAGGAAACGGATCAGCTTCTTCCAAATGGCAAGCGTGTATCTGCAGGCCTGACCAGGGGCGCTGCTGGGCAGCACGGTCTTGCTCATCTTGAGGATGTGAGTGCGGATTTCGTCGAGCAGCGGCGGAGCCTTTTCGTGGCGTAGAGCATGGCGTGCGGCATGGTCCATCTTTCCGTTCCGCGCTTGAGCGTCGATCGCGAATAACTCGTTGATCAGTTCAACTGCGCGGATAGACGCAGCATCCTGTTTATTGAGTTTGACCGCATCCACGAAGTACCTTCTGGAGTGGCTCCAGCAGGCAGCATGCACCATCTTTGGACCGCCCACGCGATCATATGCAGCGTAGCCATCCGTTTGCAGAAGTCCTTCGAAGTTGCCGAGGAAGTTCAGCGGACCCTCGCGTTTGCGGCTCATGCGGAAATCAAAAACTGCCATGCCCCCCGGCGTTCCGTACTGCCAGAGGTAAGCCTGATGGTTTGTGCCGCTTCCGTCATGTGTCTGGACATCGACCGGAGTTTCATCCGCCTGGATGTAGGTACCGGCAAGCAGCTGGTTCCGCATCGCTCCGGCCACCGGCATCAACATCTCTCCGATGGTCATCACCCAGCCGCACATCGTAGCCCTGCTGATATCGATGCCCGCGTCACGTAACAAGGCTACGCTTTGCCGAAACAGTGGGCTGTGGTCACAGTATTTGTTCACCACCGTATTGATAATCACTCGATCCGACGCCAGGCTCTTGTCGATGATCCGGACAGGAAGAGTCGCCGACGTCACGCCTTGCTCGGGACAGGTTTTGCAGGCCCTCTTCTCGCGCTTGGTCACCTGTACAAAATACCGCGCCGGCTCGACATCCAGCACTTCGCTGACTTCGTAGCCGATCACCGTAGTCTCTGTGCCGCAGTTGCCGCATACGCACTGCTCTGGAGTGCAGGCAATCACCCGTTCCACACGGGGAAGATTCGTGGGCAGAGTCTGACGTCCAGGATGCTTGCGCTTCTTTTGTTCAGTAGCAGGCGGCGGGGCTTTGCGCTCGCTTTCGACGGCTACTTCTTCCTGGCTGACGCCGGGCTCTTGTTCCAGTAGTTCGAGTTGCAAATTGCTCAGCTTCTCGCTGCTCGGCCCATATTTCTGAATCCGCACCAACCGAAGACGTTCTTCGAGGACCTGGATCTTCAACCGCGCATACTCGAGCTCTTTGTTCTGCGACGCAACCTGCTCCTTCAACTGCGCGACAACCTCAGCCATGAAGGGTTCCGAATGCGAAGGAAGAATAGGCTCAGAAGATGTGCTCACGATGATTATTAGATAACATACTTTCTTGTGGATAAATAAGTGAAATGTACAGTGTTTATGCGGTCTTCAGTGACTCTGTTGATTCTTCCGCCGGAGGCTTGCGATACCACTTCCGGGGCCGCGTCTGAGTCAGATCGATCCCACCTAAAAGCAGTGCCAGTTCCTCGGAACTCAGGACGATTTTCTTCACAGTACTGCCCGCATCCGGCCAACGAAACCTTCCTCCGTCCAACTTTTTCGCACACACCCAAAGCCCGCTTCCGTCATATACCAGGAGCTTCAAACGGTTGCGCCGCGCATTCGTAAAAAGAAACACATGGCCGCTTTCCGGATTGCAGCCCAGATGATCGCGCACCAGGCCGTAGAGGCCGTTGAAGTTTTTCCTCATGTCTGTCGCGCCAGCCGCAACATATATCCGCGTTGCCGGTCCAAACCCGAACACCGCCTACGCCCTGTCCAATACGGTCAGCAAGCGCTCCAACGTTTCCGCATCGAATCCACGACGCACTTCGATCCGGCGCCCGCTTCGCAACTCAACAAACAGAACACCGTCGCACCCGGCATCGTTGCCGCCATCCCGCGCCGTGGAGGGAACCACTTCGACGGGAACAAAAGCTCTTCTTCCCAACTGCCGTCTACCATGCACGCGTTGACGATATTTATCAAGCGTCTCTACCGCCAGGCCTCGCTGATGGCAAAAAGCAGCCCGCAACAATCCACTCGATTCAAACTCCGTAACCAGGGCCTGAACCTCGGCCAAACTACGTCGCCTGTGCTTCACTCCCACTTCGCTCATAGCTATAGTGCACCACTAAACGAGGAGCGAGAACAGGGTGGGTTGCTCGGACGGATACGAATGTTGACGCCGGTCTTTCATCCCAACTTTGGCGACGTGTCGGTCTGCACCGGCGATTTTTGGGCGGCTTCCGAAGGACTGGATGATCTCATGATTCGCATTGGCCGAATGATTGCCTATCAGGAGTACAACACCAAGAGCCCGCTCAATGGGCTGGCTTCCAAGTGGGCTGCGCAAAACGTCCAACTGCTTCCTATCGATCCGCGCGGAATCGCGCCTCCGAGCCGTGATCTCGCGGAAGCGCAGATGCTGAGCGCAGAACACGCTCCTGATGCGAATTAGCTGGTTTGCCATTCGATCGCGACTGCTGGTCCCAACTGGTGCCCAGCGAGATTGCGCTCTCTGGTGCCAGAGACATCGATCTCGACATAAACATCTCCAGAACGATCCTGACCGATCGCGACCGTGCGGCTTAAGGTGCAATCGATGCCCGTCCCAGCATGGCAACAATCTGTGGCCAGCTTGAAAGATGCTCAGACCCGTGACAAAGGCTCTTGATGGGATTTGAGACTTGAGATGGAATGGCCCACGCGACCAACAGCAGACTCCCCCACGCTTGTCTTACTCCTCCGGCATTGTTAATGCGTCGATCAGGGAATTAGCCGATTCCGACTGCACCAACCAAATGCGACGCTGATCACATCAATGTGCTTGCGCGCGTCTTAGTCTGGAACGATCCAAGTGATCGGTTGTTCAGCCACGCTGGCGGAAGCTCGGCCGGCCACTGGTGGTCGCAGAGTGGATCGAAACCCGTAAAATTCCAACCCATATGGATTTGCACTTGTCGAACCTCCAAACCATGCGGTGCCCAGTCGAGACGTCAAACACCAACAGTAGCAAAGTCCAGAGCGCTTGATCGGCGCGGAAGAAGCGAGTGAGTACCTCGGCTTCCAACAAATTACAATTCTCAGGATGGCCCGCAGGGGCCAGTTGCCAACCGTAGCTTCTCCAGTCGGCAAGACTGGTAAATTTGTTTTCAAGTTCAGATTCTCGGAACTTGAGGCGTGAACGCTGTCACTGTCTCGACCGGCCGCGACCTAACCGGAGCAATGAACTGTGAGTGGATACAGAACATCGGATCCACTCTTTTCGGTCGAGGATACTGCCTTAGCTTGCATATTTGTTTGCATGTTGCGGACGATTGGTTATAAACCCAATCATTTCATGCGGTTCGAATCCCGGACGGGCAGCCAGCAACCCTCTTAAAACGGTGCGCTTGTCGGCGTGTGTCGACTCTGCCCGGAGTTTTTAATGCAACGCTATCAATAGCTCACAACAATCTTTATGCTCTCTTTCCATCCGAACACTCTCAACGCTTTCAGACTGAACAACCTCTCAACTGGTGCTTTTCTGTGAGCATTTTGGGATACTTTCTCTGCATGGTGCTCGCTAACTCGTCGCGGTGCTCTTGGCCTGATGAAAATGCTCACAGGAAGGGGAACGATGAAAGCGGCAACCGAACTTTCCAACGTCAGGCTTAACGCCCCATCGTGAAAATCGAAATGGCCGGAAATCGTCCCCCGGGGGGCTAAACTCCGTCTCTTATTATCAGCAATTTACGGTACGACTGAAGCCGTGCCCTTTCAAGGGCCGACTTTTGACCACGGTCTTTTAACAAGACCAAACCAACGAACGAGCCGTACCTTGTTCCTTGTGCTCCAGATGCCGGAGGCTTGATTTCCTCGTCACTCGCAGATTGGAGACTCTGGCGCTGGAACTATCGTTTTGATACAAAACAGAAGCAAGTGGTCTTGGGCAAGTACCCCGAGGTGCTCCTTGCCCAAGCTCGAACACCATTGGCTGCAGTCAATTTGATTTTGCTTTCCCATGTCGTATTGCGCTTATATGCATATTCACTCCTATTCTCAACTGCGCGGGATGGAAAGGTTTGCTGATGTAGTCGACTGCGCCCATTCTTAGCCCCTTCGTTTCGGCAGCCGCTTCACTCAGGCCGGTTATGAAGATAACCGGAATCTCTTTCGTTCGATTGTCCGCCTTCAACCGCCGGCAGACTTCGAAACCATCGATACCTGGCATCATTACATCGAGGAGGATCAAATCTGGCATGTGGCGGCCGGCAGACGTCAAAGCAGCTTCTCCATCGGATGCACAAATGACCTCGTAGTCTTCCTCCAAGGTGTCGGAAAGAAACATTGTGTCCAGGTAATCATCATCGATCAACAGGATGCAGGGTCGTTGCCTGGGAGATGTGGGAGATGCGTTACTGGGCGATTGCAGCGGCAATGCATTAGACGAATTCATCAAAGGGGAGGGACCTGCGGAGTTGACTGGACGTGGCAAGTCCTTCAGGCTGTCGATCAGGACAGCACTGTTGACGGGACCGATGAAGAGATTTTCGAAAACTGGATCGGCGTGACCGATGGTCGCTTTCGCGCTGTCCGACTGCGAAACCATCCGATGCGCCTCCCTGGTTTCGCGATCGCACTTGCCGCTCTTCGCCAGTTCCAAGAATCGAATGAGATCTTTCTTGACAATGCTGCTGATAACAGGGGCGTTACCTCGGTGCATGTCCTTCTCATTTTCCATGAGAAAGGTCAGACCGACGCCGTCGTTGCCCCAGCGGATGACCCTTGTGTTTGCGGTAATTGAATTCTTGGTACTCGATTCTTCGGAGTCTGTCAGTGTCATTCTTATCTGCGTGCCGGGAGACCAGCGCTCGTCGGTGACCACGTAGAGTCCGGTCAGACTGATATCCCGAACTTCGTATTCGACTGAAATGCCACCGGTCCAGAAATGGGCAGACAGGCTGGGGAATGTCTCCCTCGGAGCCTGCCGTGGCTCGGGAGGCTCAGGAGACCACAAGCGTTGCAACCAGTTTTTCGTGGTCTTTCCTTTTACCGTTTTCGGGTCGTTCAAAGCGTCTCGGCGTGATTCCCAAGGCATAGAGGATGGCACTGGGGCAGCGTCTCCATGAAGACCTATCTCCCCGGAGCACTCGTCCGATTGAAGCCGGCTGCCAGAGCCGCTATAGATTCCCGGAAGCTTCTCGGTATTCTTACTTCGCCTCGTTCCGGCGTTGTCCCTAGATCCGCTGAACTGCAGCAACCGGCGATTGAATTCTTCAGCAGGACAAAGGAGCAATTGATCACCTCGACGGGTTTGTGTCCAATGTATTGTCTGGCGCGGAAGTACGAGGACACTTGCGGCAGGCGGGCACGCTTTGGAGACGGAGAACATGGGGAAAGACTCGACTACCTCGATGACCACGGATTTTGCATCCAGGTAGATCAGATCGAGTGGAGCCTGCTCAGCCACGACAGAAATTCCCCGAAACGGGACCAGCCAGAGGCCCGCGCCGGAGTTCGCTGTGAGTAACTGAATCCGGTCGGTGAAGGTGGCAACGGAAAAATCGGCGCCATCAACGTCGGCAGCGAGAAGGTGTCCCACGGTTTGGTTGTATGCGCAATACTTTTCAGGCTCCACGTAGTATTCGTTGCTCGTCGAGGAACCGGCAATCCGGTCATGGTTACGAATTTTCCAGACGGCGGAATCAGGAAGGCGCTGTGTCATTGAGTTCCTCGCAATCACCATCGGCAGATTTTCGGTTGCCGTTCACTCTGGCGATGAAGTACTCAATTCAACTTGCTGACCAAGAAGGTACGAAGGCAGCTTGAGGATCTGATTCAGCGGCTGCGCGTTGCCGATTTTCCCGTTGTCGTGCGATGCCCAGTGAGCTTGGGTGTCGATACATTTTCCGCCATCAGTTCATGGCATTCGGTACCCCGCCGCGATGGATGTGGACAAGATCGCTGCCAATCTCCATCTCAACGCTCGAGACGAAAGCGGGCGTACCTCACGTATTGTAATCCGGGGCCGGGCGCAGAGAAGGGAGACGCTGGCGATTCGGACAGGGGATAAGT
>Ga0302274_10002424_pt1 | contig 17097 bp, 25 predicted proteins | sample III_Bog_N2_1_FD_198755 | JGI IMG/M metagenome (GOLD analysis project Ga0302274, IMG submission 198755) | Peat permafrost microbial communities from Stordalen Mire near Abisko, Sweden - III_Bog_N2_1 | ecosystem: Environmental > Terrestrial > Soil > Wetlands > Peat | place: Sweden: Abisko...
CACAAGACGTCAAAAAAGTTTTGCAAGCAGCTGTTGCAAATGCTGAAAATAATCATGGTCTTGATGTTGATAAGCTTTATGTTGCCGAGGCCTGGGTCGGTCGTAGTTTTGTTATGAAGCGCATGCATACACGTGGTCGTGGACGCAGTGCAGGTATTGAGAAACCCTTTAGCAATTTGACGATTGTCGTCAGAGAGCAAGAAGGTGAAAAGAAGTTAAGCAGCCGTCGCGCGCGCAGCTTCTCTAAAAAAACAACGGCGGGAGCGTAATTATGGGTCAAAAAGTCAATCCAATTGGTATGCGCCTCGGCGTTAACCGCACATGGGATAGTCGTTGGTTCGCAAGCAAAGAATATCCTAATCTTCTTCATGAAGATTTTGAGGTGCGTGAATTCTTAAAGAAGCGTCTTGGAACACAAGCCGGTGTTGCTAAGATTGTGATTGAGCGCCCAGCTAAGAAAGCTCTTGTAACCATTCATTCAGCACGCCCAGGTGTTATTATTGGTAAAAAAGGCGCTGATATTGAGAAGATCCGCAGCGAGCTTGCAAAGATTACAAGTTCGGAAGTAAGTCTCAATATAGTTGAAATTCGTAAGCCTGAAATTGATGCCACTTTGGTTGCTGAAAATATTGCAAACCAATTGGAGCGTCGTGTTGCATTTCGACGTGCAATGAAGCGTGCTGTACAGTCGGCAATGCGTTTGGGAGCCCTTGGTATTCGTATCAATTGCAGCGGACGTTTGGGCGGTGCTGAAATTGCTCGTATGGAATGGTATCGTGAAGGTCGTGTGCCTTTGCATACTTTACGCGCTGATGTTGATTATGGCGTAGCAACAGCTTTTACCACCATGGGAACTTGTGGTGTTAAGGTATGGATTTTTAAGGGTGAAATTCTAGAGCATGATCCTATGGCGCACGAAAAACGTGCTACCGATGGTCAGCCGCACCGTACTTAATCAAAGGCATAGAGAGATAAATTATGTTACAACCAAAACGTACAAAATATCGTAAGGCTCATAAGGGACGAATTCACGGCACGGCTAAAGGTGGGACGCGTCTGAGTTACGGCTCATTTGGTCTTAAGGCCATGGAACCAGAACGTGTAACAGCACGACAAATTGAAGCTGCACGACGGGCTATTAGCCGCGCTATGAAACGTCAGGGACGCCTTTGGATTTTGATATTTCCAGATGTTCCTGTGTCGCGTAAGCCAGCCGAAGTTCGCATGGGATCGGGCAAGGGGACCCCAGAATTTTGGGCCTGCCGCGTTCATGCAGGTCGTATCATGTTTGAATTGGATGGTGTTTCAGTCGACACAGCGAGAGAAGCTTTTGAACTAGCTGCTGCAAAATTACCTATTAAGACGCGTTTTATTCAGCGCGAAGCAGCAGCGGCATAAGAGGAATTGACGATGGCAAAAAATACAGTAAAAGCTGCAGATGTGCGGGCAAAGACAGAAAAAGAGTTGGAAACGCGTTTGATTGAGTTGCGCAAGGAGCAATTTAATCTTCGCTTTCAAAAGGCCACAGGGCAGCTTGCCAATACGGCTCGCGTCAACCATGTGCGTAAAGAAATCGCCAAGATCATGTCGATACTCGGTGAACGTAAACGTTCAGGTAACTCAACGGTTGCCAAAAAAGTGAAACCGGCCAAAAAGACGGCTGCTTAAGGAGATGAGGGAATAAAATGCCGCGTCGTGTATTGCAAGGAACAGTGGTGAGTGACAAAGCTAACAAGACCGTAACGGTTTTGGTTGAGCGTCGTGTGCGTCATCCAATTTATAAAAAGTATATTCGCAAATCGAAAAAGTATGCGGCTCATGATGAGAACAACAGCCACAAGATTGGTGATGTTGTTTCTATTATTGAATGCGCACCGATTAGCAAGAGTAAGCGTTGGACATTGGTGGACGAAGCTGCGGCAAAGGTCACAAAGAAGACGGCAAAGAAATAACGGCGATTTTATCGTCATAACGTGTTGAAGCAATAAGGTAAAGATCATGATCCAGATGGAAACAGTTCTTGATGTAGCAGATAACAGCGGCGCTAAGGCCGTTGCATGCATCAAAGTTATTGGTGGTTCGAAACGCAAGACGGCCTCAATTGGGGACGTTATTGTTGTTTCAATACGTGAGGCTATTCCTCGCGGTAAGGTTAAGAAAGGTGATGTTCATAAGGCTGTTATTGTACGTCAAAAATATGCTCTGCACCGAAAAGATGGGACACTCATTCGCTTTGATCGCAATGCCGCTGTTCTTATCAATAAGGAAAGAGAGCCTATTGGAACACGTATTTTTGGACCCGTTACGCGCGAATTGCGTAATCTTGGTTTTATGAAAATCATCTCTTTGGCAGAAGAGGTTCTATAATGACTATAAAAATGAAAATTAAAAAGAAAGACCGCGTGATTGTTATTGCCGGTAAAGACAAAGGTAAAATTGGCGAAGTTACGTCTGTATTGCCTAAGGTTAATCGTGTGGTTGTTGCGGGAATTAACAAGGTAGCTCGTCATACAAAGCAATCACCTAAAGACCAAGGGGGCATTAAGCAGATCGAGGCTTCAATTCATGTCTCGAATGTTGCTCATCTTGATCCTAAAGATAACAAGCCGGTTCGTGTCGGCTTTAAGATCGTTAAAGAACAAAAAGTACGTTTTGCCAGACGCTCTGGCGAAGTGATTGATTGAGGAACCCAAAGATGGTTGCAGCAAATAAAGATCGTTACGAACCGCGTCTACGTAAGCATTACCAGGAAGTGGTAAAGCCCGAGCTTCTTAAAAAGTTTGGCTATACCAACTCGCTCGAAGTGCCTCGTTTAGAAAAGATCGTCATAAATATGGGGGTCGGTGAGGCTGTTAACGACAGTAAAAAGACAAAGAACGCCGCTGAGCAATTGGCTTTAATTGCGGGTCAAAAACCTGTAATAACGCGCTCACGTAAAGCTATTGCGACCTTTAAGTTGCGTGGTGGCTTAGGGATCGGCTGTAAGGTTACCTTGCGTCGTGAAAAAATGTATGAGTTTCTTGATCGCTTAGTAAACGTTGCCTTGCCACGTGTTCGTGACTTTCGTGGTGTGTCGCCGCGTAGTTTTGACGGTCAAGGGAATTATGCTCTCGGGCTTAAAGAACAAATTGTTTTTCCAGAAATTGACTACGATAAAATCGACGAAATCCGTGGTATGGATATTGTTATCTGTACAACGGCAAAAAGCGATGATGAAGCGCGCGAATTATTGCGCGGCTTTAATATGCCGTTTCAGAGTTAAGGAGAAAAAGCATGGCGAAAACCTGCATGATTGAAAAAGAAAAAAAGCGCAAAGCTTTAACTAAGAAGTACGCAAAGAAGCGCGCGGCTTTGGATGCTATTATCATGGACAAGGAAACGTCCATGGAAGACCGTTTTACAGCGGTCATGAAGCTTGCAAAATTGCCTCGTAATTCAAGCGCTGTACGGCAGCATAATCGTTGCCTTCTTACAGGGCGTCCGCGTGGTGTTTATCGCAAATTTAAATTATGTCGTATTAAGCTGCGTGAATTGGCCTCATCGGGGCAAATTCCTGGCATCATCAAATCGAGCTGGTAAGGGGGCGAGATGTCCATAACAGATACATTAGGCGATATGTTGACAAGAATAAGAAATGGCCAGACCGCCGGTCTTGCTGTCGTATCCTGTCCATCGTCGTCGTTTCGTAAAAACGTTTTAGAAGCTATTCAACGTGAAGGCTACATTCGTGGTTTTACAGAGGTACAGCATAAATCAGGTCAGCCTTTGTTAGAAATTGAACTCAAATACCACGAAGGTGAGGGGGCTATACGAAAAATTGAACGTATCTCAACTCCTGGGCGTCGTGTTTATGCAGGGATCAAGGAGTTAGGTCGTGTTTTTAATGGTTTAGGAATTTCGATATTATCGACACCACGTGGTGTGCTTTCGGATAACGAAGCAAGAGCACATAATGTTGGTGGCGAAGTTCTTTGCCGTATATTCTAAGAGATTGGGGTTTAAGATGTCACGTGTTGGCAAATATCCTGTAACGTTACCGCAAGGTGTTACAGCTGAAATGAAGGGCCATACTCTTGCTGTCAAAGGCAAGCTTGGGAGCCTTTCGCTTGAGACACCTACTGATGTAGAGGTTAAGATTGTTGACGGTAAGGTTGCTGTCTCTATGCGCCAGGATTCATCAAAGGCGCGTGTTTTATGGGGAACAACACGTAACAATATTAATAATATGGTCAAGGGTGTAACCGATGGTTTCAAGACAGTGCTTGAAATTGAAGGTGTTGGTTTTAAAGCCGCCGTCCAAGGTAAAGATTTAGTCCTTCAGATAGGTTTTAGCCATGAAGTACGCTACACAATGCCTGAAGGCATTATAATTAAAGCTGAGAAACCAACGGTGATTTCTGTAACAGGAACAGATAAACAAAAAGTTGGCCAAGTTTCAGCTGAAATAAGAGGGTTTAAGAAACCAGAGCCTTACAAAGGCAAAGGTATTAAATATGAGGGCGAACGCGTTCGCCGTAAAGAAGGCAAGAAAAAATAAGGGTGTAACATGCTATCGGCCAAAGAACTTCATCATCGTCGTGCACAACGCACGCGTTATCAAATTGCTCAAAAAGCACATGGACGCTTGCGTCTTTCCGTGCATCGTTCGGGCAAACATATTTCAGCGCAGATTATTGATGATCGGCAAGGCAAGACATTAGTCGCTGCCTCAACGGTTGAAAAAGATCTAAGAAGTAAGCTGAAAACAGGTGCCAATAAAGAGGCAGCCAAGACTATTGGTCAATTAGTGGCAGAACGCGCCATTAAGGCCGGGATCAAAGAAGTCGTTTTTGATCGTGGTGGTTATATCTATCACGGACGTGTTAAAGAGTTAGCCGAAGCAGCTCGCGAAGCTGGCTTAGCATTTTAAGGGGAAAAAGTATGGCGAAAGCTGAACGTGCAAAGAAATCCGAAGAAACCGAAGAGCGTGAAGGTAATGAACTGATCGAAAAGCTCGTCGGTATCAATCGCGTTGCTAAAGTTGTGAAGGGCGGTAAGCGCTTTGCTATGGCTGCAATTGTTATTGTTGGAGATGGAAAAGGTCGTGTTGGTCTAGGCACCGGCAAAGCTCGTGAAGTTCCCGAAGCTATTCGGAAGGCTACAGAGGCAGCAAAACGACGTATGCGTCGCGTTCCTTTGCGCGAGGGCCGTACCTTACATCATGATGTTCATGGTCGTTTCGGCGCGGGTAAAGTAGTCCTGCGTACAGCTCCTGCGGGTACAGGTATTATCGCGGGTGGGCCTATGCGCGCTGTTTTTGAAGCTTTAGGTATTCATGATGTTGTTGCAAAGTCAGTTGGATCATCAAATCCACATAACATGATTAAAGCAACATTTGCAGCTTTGGATCAGGTATCCAGCCCTCGATCTGTTGCAATGCGTCGTGGAAAAAAGGTCAATGAAATTCTCGGTAAAAAGCAAGCTGAACAGGCTGAAGCTAAGGAAGCGTAAGGAGTACGAATTATCATGGTGGCAGCAAAAAAGACTTTGGTCGTTGTTCAGACGGCAAGTGAAAATGGACGTATCCCGGGTGCGCGCGAAACATTGCGTGGTCTAGGGTTGGGGCGTATATCCAGTCGCCGCGAACTCGAGGATACTCCCTCGATACGTGGGATGATTGCAAAAGTTCGCCACTTGGTCAGTATTGAAGAAAAAGGAATGACAAAATGAAGCTCAACGATCTTCGAGATAATGAAGGCGCCCGTAAGAAACGTATTACGGTAGGCCGTGGTATTGGATCCGGCAAAGGCAAGACATGCGGTCGCGGAGTTAAGGGGCAAAAAGCGCGTACTGGTGTTTCCATTCGTGGGTTCGAAGGTGGTCAGATGCCTATTCATCGCCGTATACCTAAGCGTGGTTTTAATAATATTTTTGCTAACGACTATGCCGAAATTAATCTTGGCCGTTTGCAGCAAGCTATTGATTCAGGTAAATTGGATGCCAAAACACCCATTACTTCTGAAACTTTGATAAAAGCAGGCATCGTACCAAAGGCACGTGATGGTGTGCGTTTGTTAGGAAAGGGTGAGCTTAAATCGAAAGTTGATCTTACCGTTGCTGGAGCTTCAAAGTCAGCGATCGCAGCCGTTGAAAAAAGCGGTGGTCAAGTGACTGTGACAGTAAAAGCTAAAACAGAAGCGGCATAATTTTCTTTAGAGTGATTGTAGCTTTCTTTTTTATCTAGCTAGCCACATTTTTTTATGGCGGAATATTCATGTAGCACTGTTAAGCGCCTCTAAAGCTTATAATGTTGCGTCGCGTCACATCTCTTTCTTGTTTTAAGCGCCTTTAGTCTCTATATGATGAAAGGCGTTTCCTTCCTTTCACACAATCATAGATACCGACATGGCTTCCTCTGCTGAATCTCTCGCTTCTTCTCTCAATTTGTCTGTGTTTTCAAAAGCAACAGAACTTAAAAGCCGTATTTGGTTTACGGTATTAGCCCTTATTGTTTACCGAATCGGTACCTATGTTCCGATCCCAGGGATAGACCCGGTTAAATTAACGGAGATGTTTCGCCAGCATGGCGGGGGCATATTGGGGATGTTTGATATGTTTTCAGGCGGGGCCCTGAAACGAATGACTATTTTTGCGTTGAGCGTTATGCCGTATATTACGGCTTCAATTATCGTTCAATTGCTATCAGCTATTTTGCCTAGTTTTGAAGCTCTTAAAAAAGAGGGTGAAAGCGGCCGCATTAAACTTAATCAATATTCACGGTATTTGACCGTTTTTTTTGCAGCTGTTCAGTCTTATGGATTGGCTGTTGGACTTGAAAATATGATGGGGTCTTCGACCATTGCGGGCGGGTTTTTTCGTTTAAGTACTATGGTGACTTTAACGGGTGGAACAATTTTTTTGATGTGGCTGGGTGAGCAGATTACAGCTCGCGGCATAGGAAATGGTACTTCTTTAATTATCTATTCAGGCATTGTGGCAAATTTACCCCATGCTATGGCCCAGACGCTTGAATTGGGGCGAACCGGTGCTCTTTCATCATGGTTCGTTCTTCTCATCCTTCTACTCATTTTGGGTGTATTAGCCGTTTGCGTTTTTTGTGAACGAGCGCAGCGTCGCATTCTTGTACAATACCCTAAACGCCAAGTGGGTAATAAGATGTATGGTGGAGAGGCTTCGCATATGCCTCTGAAAATTAATACGTCGGGAGTTATTCCCCCCATTTTTGCGAGCGCTTTGCTGCTTTTTCCTTTGACACTCGTAAGTTTTACCAATCTTCAACAAAAAGGCGGTTTTTTGTCAGACATCGTGGCAGAGCTTGGTCATGGAAAACCTTTGTTCATGGTTCTCTATGCTGCTCTTATTGTCTTTTTTGCCTTCTTTTATACAGCCATTCAATTTAATCCTGTCGAAACAGCTGAAAACCTTCGTAAGTATGGAGGATTTATACCTGGTATTCGCCCAGGTAAAAACACAGCTGATTATTTTGACTATGTTCTTACACGTTTAACGGTTCTCGGTGCGGCGTATCTAACAGCGATATGTCTATTGCCTGAATTTTTGATGAGTAAAGGGGCTATTCCTTTTCAATTAGGTGGCACGTCGCTCTTAATCGTTGTCAGCGTAACCATTGATACTATTGCGCGTATCCAATCGCACCTAATAGCTCATCAATATGAGGGCCTTATCAAGAAGTCTAAACTGCGCGGCAAATGAAATCTCTTGGAGATGAGACATTATGAATATAATTTTGTTAGGACCTCCGGGAGCTGGTAAAGGCACACAAGCACGAAAGCTTGAAGAAAAATTTGGTCTTGTTCAATTATCAACGGGAGACATGTTGCGTTCTTCCGTTGCTCGCGGGGAACCTCTTGGCCTCGAGGCAAAGATGCTCATGGATAAAGGGCAGCTTGTTTCGGATGATATTATAACTGGCATGATAAGAGAGCGTATCAAACAACCCGACTGCTCTCGTGGATTTATTCTCGACGGTTTTCCAAGGACTGTTTCTCAAGCGGAATCATTAGATGTTATGCTTGCGGCATGCCAAAAAGAAATCGGGGCCGTTATTGAACTTAAGGTTGATGATGAAGCATTGGTCGATCGTGTTTCAGGTCGATTTACGTGCAGCCAATGTGGCGCTGGTTATCATAAAAAATATAAGCCATTAAAGATTGAGGGCACTTGTGATGTCTGCGGGGGACATGACTTCACATGCCGTGCAGATGACAACGCTGAAACTATGAAAACGCGTTTGAAAGCCTTCTACGACCAAACAGCCCCCATTTTGCCCTATTATCAGTCCAAAGGACTGCTCAAAACTGTGAATGGTATGGCTCCTATGAATGAGGTTCAAGAAGAACTCGAATCAATTATAAAGCATGCGCATAATTCCAATAAGGGGATGTAATAGCTTTATAATTTACCTCTGTATCCTTCAAATGGGGGATGCATAATTCTTAAAATGTGTTAGAATCGTAAAAATCTGTGGCTTTACAGTGCTGTTAAACCTCACTTTAACCTTACGGCAAGGTTTTTATGGCAAATTTCGTTGAGCCATCTTGTCTTTCAAGTTCTTTGCCTACACCCACCTTGAACTAGAGGCTGCTTTTCATAAGGCTCAATCAATGAGCTAAAGGAAATGTCGGTATTGGAGGAATAAACCGTGAGTCAGTTATCGCAATTAAAAGTCCTAATTGCCGACGATCATTTCTTGATTCGTCAGTTTGTACGTAACGCCCTGCTCGATTCCAAGATAACGGATGTACAGACGGCTGCTGATGGGAATGAAGCCATTGATTTGGTACAAAAGGCCCAAGAAAATGGGCAACCTTTTGATATCATTTTTTTGGATTGGAACATGCCGACAATGTCGGGGCTCGAAGTTTTAAGCTATTTCCGTGCTAAACGCGAATTTGCGAGTTCAGCTTTTGTCATGCTCACCGCTGAATCAGAACAACAAAATATTATGAAGGCCATAAAAGCGGGCGCTACTTCTTATATTATTAAACCCGTTTCTCCAACCGATCTTGCCAAAAAGTTAGTAGAAATTCATGAATGGATTAAGAGGAAGCGTCTAACAGCCCAAACGGTACAGGGGTAAAGAATGGTTATGGAATCAACAGTTCAGAAGACTATGCATCTTCATCTTGACGATAACTTGTCGAAGGAAATTTCCACGGCCGTTTGTGAGACGATGCGGAAGACATTTAAAATTGAGATGGTTCCTGGCCAGTACGAAATTGGTGAGGGCGTTGCTTCCTTGGTGGGCGATGTTACGGGGGTCATTGGTATCGTACAGGATCAGTTAGAAGGAACTCTTGCATTATCGCTTTCTTATGATGTCATGCGTGATCTCCTGCCTCAAATTGTTGGCCGCTCAGTCTCGATTACCCATGAGATGGCTGTGGATGCGGTGGGTGAGATGACAAATATGATTTTTGGTCAAGTCAAATGTGGTATTAACGGTACCGGACTTCAAATTAAATTAGGTATTCCAACAGTTGTATCAGGTAAAGGACATTTCGTTAGCCACTTTCACCGCGGCAAATATATGATCATCCCTTTTAAAATGGATGACCAGCTCATACAAGTATATGTGGCTTTGCACAGCGGTAACAACAAATACGATTAGCTTATGGCAGATTCACTGCCATGTCCGACATGATGACATCCCCCTCAGGACCCGAACCCGAAAGTCGCTGGCCTCTATTGATACTGAGTATCAAACAGGGATGGAAGTCTCTGTTTCGCCGTATTGACGTTATTCATTTAACGTTGGCAGGAATGGAGATCATTGTGATCGCTATTCTTGTGATGATGGGAATGTCGGTTTTTGGATTTATGCCCCCTTTCCAGCCGGCGTTATTTGTGGGAATGGCTTTTTTATCGTTAGCAGATACCACGGGGTTGTACTTTATTAATTTACGGATTCATAAGTCTTTAAGTGACCAAACGCGGCTTACGGAGGTGTTGGTCAATAGCTTAGGACAAGGCTTCTTACTCTTTAATGAGGAGGGGGTATGTGGACCAGTTTATTCCGAAGCTTGCGTAGATTTACTGGAAATAATACCGGCCGGGCGAATGATCGTCGATGTTCTCAGAGTGCCAGAGTCGGAGCAGGTTGATTTCAAAGACTGGCTGGGCATTCTTTTTATTCCGCATCACGCTTTAGGTTTTGATGATGTCGTGCGTTTTATGCCCCAATCCTTTTCTCACAGTCATGGCAAGCGTATTAGCCTGATGTATCGTCCTATTTATGATAAGACAAAAATTTTGACGCAAGTCGTTGTTATCGCAACCGATGAGACAGAAGAGTTTGAGTCAAATCAAAAAGCGCAACAGCAACAAAGTTATGCGGATATGATTTGTCTTATTTTCAAAGAACGCAATCAGTTCTTGGCAACAATAACACATGTTCGGAAATTTATAGAAGCCGCTGGTGAAGCTAAAGATCGTGAAACAGCTCCTTCAATGTTGCGCGCCCTTCATACTTTGAAAGCGGCTGTGAAACATTTTCATCTTGATGCTCTCGGCAAAGTTATGAGTGATCTTGAAAGTAGTTTGCGGGCCGAATCATTGATCTCAGACTCTGCTTACTTAAATGAGCTAAGCATTGGAAGAAAACAAATTGAGAAAAGCCTTCTCTCGGTCATGACGCAGGTCAATGAGCTTATTGGCCATGACTATGAAGATCAGGGAAATATGCGCGAAATTGAAGAAGCGGCTCTTTATAATTTTGCACGTGTTATGCAAAATGGGAATATTGAGCGCGCTATGATTCATCGTTTCCTTATGGATATTGCGGCTGTTCCAGCTACGGAATGTTTTCGTTTGTTTGAGCGCGAAGTTCGCGATCTAGCCGAAATCATGGGTAAACAAATTAAGCCTCTGCGTTACACGGGGAGTAACCCCAAAATACTTATGATGCCAATTCAGGAGTTTCTTTTTTCACTTACACATATAAGCCGTAATATTATTGACCACGGTATTGAGGCTTCTGTCACACGATTGGCGCGCGGTAAGGACCCTGCTGGTCAAATTTCTATTCATGTCGAAATAGTGGAAGACCAAGAGAATAACACACAATGGCTGCATCTTATTATTTCGGATGACGGTAATGGCATAGATCCTGAAAAGGTACGTAAAAAACTGGAGCAGGTTGATCCAAAGGGCGCGTGGCGTGAATTGGATGACCACGGCGTAATCCAACATATTTTCTCATGGGGATTCTCAACCCGCGAAAAGATTACGGATTTGTCAGGGCGTGGCGTTGGGCTTGAAGCTGTTCACCGTGAAGTTCAATTACTGGGGGGACAAATCAAGGTGTATTCAGAGCTCCAACGAGGGACTCGCTTTGATATTCGTGTTCCCTATACCTTTGATCTTCCGGATAATGAGATAGGCTTTGGGCTTCCTCTGCCGGCTCCGAACAAAAAAACTATCTAACCTATTATTATACAATAATAAAATAATGAATGTTGCCGTAGTGGTAACGCTTGACACGGGCCAATCCATCCCTATACTGCGCGGCCTCAGCCCTTAATTGTGGGGTTGAACCCTTTTTTGCGAATTTCGGACGCATTTCCACCGGTGCTTCTCATGGTTGCACCTGAGTGGATGTTTGTTGTTTGTGGCAAGGGATTGTAACGACATAGGAGAGCCACGTGGCCCGTATTGCTGGTGTAAATATTCCTGCAGCTAAACCGCTGCATATTGCTTTGCGCTATATCTTTGGTATTGGTCCGACCAATGCTTTGGAAATTTGCGAGCGTGCAGGCCTTGATCCCACGAAGCGTGTGAATCAATTGGCCGACGCTGAGATTTTAAAAATCCGCGAAGATATTGATAAACATTACAAAGTAGAAGGTGACTTGCGTCGCGAAATCGCGATGAACATCAAGCGTCTTATGGATTTAGGATGTTACAGAGGGTTGCGTCATCGTAAGGGGCTTCCAGTTCGTGGCCAACGTACGCATACCAATGCGCGTACGCGTAAGGGTAAGGCGAAGCCAATTGCTGGTAAAAAGATCGCGAAGAAATAATAGTCTCGCATAGTTAAATTTTAAAAACATGATGGAAACACAAAATGTCCGCTGCACCTAAGAAATCAGAAACAAAGACAGAGACGAAGGCCGCTCCAGTTCGCCGTCGCCGCGAACGTAAAAATATCGTCAGTGGTACTGCTCATGTGAATGCGAGCTTCAATAACACAATCATTACAGTTGCTGATGCACAAGGGAACACCATTGCATGGTCATCCTCTGGGCTTATGGGTTTTAAGGGCTCACGTAAATCAACTCCATATGCTGCACAGATGGCTGCAGAAGATGCAGGACGTAAAGCCATGGAACATGGTGTGCGTACGGTTGAAGTTGAAGTCAAAGGACCTGGTGCAGGGCGCGAATCTGCATTGAGGGCGTTGCAATCAGTTGGGTTTGCTATCACATCGATTCGTGATGTAACCCCCGTGCCGCATAATGGATGTCGTGCTCCAAAGAAACGTCGTGTGTAATGAATAGTGCTCTTGGTTTCATGGTGAAATTAAGAGCCAGTGTATCCGTGTGAACGGTAATTAAGAAATATTTTTCTCGAACAATGAATGAGGTAAGTCGTGCTGCAGAAAAACTGGAAAACGCTTATTCAACCAACGAAGCAAGTTCATGTATCCGATAGCAACCCTTGTGTTGCAACTTTGGTAGCTGAACCTCTCGAGCGTGGTTTTGGTATGACGCTGGGTAATGCCTTGCGTCGAGTGTTGCTATCATCTCTCCAGGGAGCCGCTGTAACATCGATCCAGGTTGAAGGGGTGCTCCACGAGTTCTCTTCGATCCCAGGTGTTCGCGAAGATGTAACTGATATTATTCTTAACATTAAAGCTTTAGCTTTACGCATGCATGTTGATGGACCTCGCAAGGTTCGTTTGCATGCAGAAGGGCCTGGCGAAGTTACAGCAAAGCAAATTGAAACAGGCGCTGACATTGAAATAATGAATCCTGATCTCGTGATTTGTACACTTGATCGTGGGGCTCATTTGTCAATGGAACTAACTGTTGAAACGGGGCGTGGATATATTCCTGCGTCGGCGCTTCGTAAAGAAGATACGCCCATTGGTTTAATGCCGATCGATGCATTATTTAGTCCTATTCGTAAAGTTGCTTACAAGGTTGAAAATAGTCGCGTGGGTCAAGTCACAGATTATGATAAGCTCTCACTAACGGTCGAGACAGATGGAGCCCTTTTACCAGATGATGCCATCGCGATCGCTGCACGTATTCTTCAAGACCAGTTACAACTCTTCATCAATTTTGAAGAACCCAAAGTTGTGACACAACAAGAAGTTGTGGGCGAACTGCCATTTAACCGTAATTTGTTGCGTAAAGTTGATGAGCTTGAATTGTCTGTACGATCGGCTAATTGCTTGAAGAACGACAACATTGTTTATATCGGTGATTTGGTACAGAAGAGTGAAGGCGAGATGCTTCGTACCCCTAATTTTGGTCGTAAGAGCTTAAATGAAATCAAAGAAGTTCTTACTCAAATGGGGCTTAATTTAGGAATGCAAATTCCAAATTGGCCACCAGAAAATATTGAGGATTTAGCTAAACGCCTCGAAGAACCATTTTGATATTTTGAATATGCCTTTAAAGGGCATTTAAGGCTCTAATGCTGATAATTATCAGGTTAGGGCATATGCAACCGGTTTCTGCAAGAACGCCTATTGGCGAGAGCACAGAGCCAAGCTAGGAAGGGAATATATTATGCGTCATGGAAGTGGTCATCGTAAACTCAATGTAACAGCGAGCCATCGTAAAGCTATGTTCTCAAACATGGCAACAGCTCTTATTCAGAACGAACAAATTAAAACAACTCTACCAAAAGCCAAGGAAATTCGTTCCGTTGTTGAACGTTTGATTACCCTTGGTAAAAAAGGGGGGATTGCTAATCGTCGTCGTGCTTTTGCGATGTTACGTGATGATGAATCTGTAGCTAAGTTATTTGACGCTCTATCTAAGCGTTATGAGAAGCGCTCGGGGGGCTATACACGCGTACTAAAAGCAGGATTTCGATACGGCGATGCTGCCTCCATGGCTATGGTGGAACTTGTTGACCGTGATGTTGAAGCCAAGGGCGCTAAAGATCATGCTCGAACAGAAGCTAAAGCCTCCAAAGAGACTGAAGAAGTAAAAGCTTAGTCTTTATTGTTGAACATTTCTTTTCTGTTAAGAGAACTTGGCCGCATGAAGAGAATGCGGTAGCTTGTGGCCATGGTAAAGAAAACAAACAAAGGCAGTGGAAAAAGCACAGGGTTTAGCCTTGTTGGTATTGCGTCCCGTAGACGTGAGTCCATCCGTATAAAAGCTAAAAAACAACGGTCTGAATCATCGCGTAAATGGTTGCTGCGTCATTTTAATGACCCTTATGTTGCGGCAGCATGGGAAGAAGGCTATCGCTCCCGAGCAGCATATAAGCTTCTCCAGCTCGATGAGCAATTTCATCTTCTTCACCCGACAATGCGAGTTGTTGATTTGGGGGCAGCTCCTGGTGGATGGAGCCAAGTGGTAGCTAAGAAGATTGGTTCTAAAGGAAAGCTTGTTGCTCTCGATATATTACCGATGGAGCCATTGGCAGGGGTCGATATCATTGAGATGGACTTTCTTAAGGAAGATGCGCCGGATCGATTAAAGAAGGCCCTCGGAGGTCAGGCTGACTTAGTTTTAAGTGACTTAGCCCCCTCGAGTACAGGGCATGCACGAACAGATCATATTCGCATTATGGATATGACAGAGCTCGCAGCTCATTTTGCTATGGAAGTACTTTTACCTGGCGGTACTTTTGTATGTAAATTCTTCCAAGGCGGAGCCGAAAAAACCTTGCTTGATAAACTCAAGAAGAACTTTAGTAAGGTGAAACATGCCAAGCCAGCAGCAAGTCGTTCTGAGTCATCTGAAACATATCTTGTGGCTCAAGGCTTTGGTAAAAGACTGATTAAGTCACCAACCAATTAATATTTATGCCTGTATAGGTAGTTTCAAAGGCACGGTGCAGGTCTTTAAAGAGGATAGGTAAATCATCAGTGAAAGTCCAAGGTGGATTTATAAGAATACACCCTGACCCATTCAATCGGGTTTGATCTATTTCATCATTAAAAATAAACTCTGCGCAAAGTTGTTTAGGAATACCTGTTGCAATTAAAGCTTCGTGAAAGCGCCATAACGCTGGGCGATCTTTAATAGGATACCAAACGAGAAAAAGGCCCTGAGGAAAACGTTTGTACGCTTTCGACAAAAGAGCTGGCAGTTTATCAAATTCATCCGTTTTTTCATACGGCGGGTCAATAAGAACTAGGCCTCGTTTTTCTTGTGGTGGGAGAAAGGCTTGGAGTGCCTCATAGCCATCTCGACAGTGGATATGTGCCTGAGTGGAATTTCTTAATGTATGTCTCAAGATGGTGCTGTCTTCAGGGTGAAGTTCGCAAGCGATCAAACGATCTTGTGGACGAAGCTTATGATGGCTCACCATAGGTGAGCCCGGGTACGCATGAAAAGAACGGATCGATGTTGGGTCGTTAAGGGAGTATGACGGATTAAGTACTTGAAGGATTTTGTAGTAGCTGCTGAGTTGGGGCAGAGGATTCGCTAACAATAATTTGTAAATCCCTTTTTGGGCTTCTTGTGTCTTCAAAGAACGCTGATCATTAAGGTCATAAAGACCACATCCTCCATGAGTATCAAGAACACAAAAAGCCTTCTCTTTGCTTCGCAGGTGATCAAGGCACAAAACAAGCAGTATGTGCTTTACAACATCACAGATGTTGCCTGCATGAAATATGTGGCGATAATTCATGGCTCACTACCGAGCCTCATGAAAAGATTAGGACTTTTTGCTTTCCTTAATCTTTCCTTCTTTAAAGACAACATGCTTTCGTACAACTGGATCATATTTCTTTAATTCCAATTTGTTCGTGTTGTTTTTTGGATTCTTTTTGGTCACGTAAAAAAAGCCCGTATTTGCAGAGCTGACCAACTTGATGTCGTTTTTTGACTTTGCCATAGCAATAACCTGAAATCTTTCTTATCCGATAAAAGGCAGACCCCATGGGCTGCAACGAGGCTGCAATCTCCAGAAATAGTAGTCCTTTGTCAAGCTTTCGTATAAGAGGGGCTTTGGGGGGGTATTATATTAATAATAATTAGTTAATTCAATGGCTTGTGTTTCTGCGTGGGTTCCCTAAATAAGGTTTTCTCCTTTTCCGCTCCGATTAATCTTAGCGAGGGTTGGCCACTTTTCTGATCTTTCATTCTCGCCCGCCTCTGTTGATGTGACAGATGCTTTCGATGACGTACGAAACAGCAGGGCTAGTTTGCAGCATCTCTAAACATAGACGCGTCTGGTAGACGCCGTGGAAACGCGCAACAAAATAAAAGGAGGAACTCCTTTATAAAAATGCAGAGCTTTTCGAGAAAGGGCTGTCAAGAGAAAGGATAAATTACCTTCACAATAATATGGATTATTAAAAAACACAGATTGCCACAGGGGGTGACTTAATATGAAAAATAATGTAATAAGTTGTTTCGCTCATGCTCCAACCCCAGGTGATTTGTGCTTAAAATTCTGACCAGTATTTTTGCTGTTATTGGCCTTCTTATAACGTTATTGATAGCGGCTGGTATAGGGGGAGCCCTTTACTATCAAGATGCGGAGGTAAAAGAGCCTGACGCCGTCGTTTTATCGCTTGATTTTGATCAACCAGTTGTTGAACAAATTGAGCCAACTCCTCTGGAAATGGCCTTCGCTCAAAATCCGACCTCTCTGTATGACATCATCAACGCTATTGATAAGGCAAAGTTGGATCCGCATGTTAAAGGTATTGTGGCTCACTTTGATGATACGCAACCATCGTTGACGCAATCTCAAGAAGTGCGCGCCGCTCTTGCTCGCTTTCGCGAAAGTGGAAAATTTACTTATGCTTACGGTCCGTCTTATGGGAGCTTCGGTCAAGGAAATGCTAGTTATTTTTTAGCGAGCTCGTTCGAAAATATATGGCTGCAGCCTGTAGGCTCTGTCTCGCTCACAGGCGTTGCAGTCCAATCTCCTTTT
>Ga0302274_10002433_pt1 | contig 17074 bp, 15 predicted proteins | sample III_Bog_N2_1_FD_198755 | JGI IMG/M metagenome (GOLD analysis project Ga0302274, IMG submission 198755) | Peat permafrost microbial communities from Stordalen Mire near Abisko, Sweden - III_Bog_N2_1 | ecosystem: Environmental > Terrestrial > Soil > Wetlands > Peat | place: Sweden: Abisko...
AAGCTGCTTGAGAAACTGAATGTGAGCAAACTCTTCGCCACCGTGCCGGACTGGGCGGTGTAGCCAGACAAAAACCGGAAACCACCGGTTTTACTGGCTTTTTTGAATATCCCCGGGGAAGTTAGGCTAAATCCATGGCTGTCTTCTTCCAGCATGGCGGTGCGAATACGAGGCCTGAAAGGCCGCCACAGGACAGCCCAGGGCAACGCCCTGGGTTTGATGCCATGATTGCAATCAAGCGCTGAAAGCGCGCAACAATTCTTTTGCTGACACGGCGGCATTCCCTCGTCGTAACGCAGGCTTCCCAGCCTGCTGTATCGCAGGTTTCCAAACCTGCGTGCCGTGTCTTTTCAACCACGCATTCGAACGTGTTGGCACCCCTCTTTTCATGGGGATATTCACGTCTCCATTCCCAATGGCTATGAGCGTGGCACGCTGGGGCGCGTCACTCCGTGCGCGCCGCACCTGTAACCAGCGGGCGCAAATTTTCCCCGACGCCGCCTTCCCAACCCGCTGTCGATCAATACCTTTTCGAGTTTCCCGTCCAAACTTCGGAGTTCGGGTTTAATACACCAAAACCAAGACCGCCGCGTCCTGCGCCGACTTTACCACATCCTCAAAAGCCTCGTCCTTCGTGGCCGACTATCTTAATAGCATCATCCGCATGGGCGTCCCGTCCCCCGCCACCAATCCGCCCCCGTCGCTGCCATTGGCGGCAGGCGGCGGAACGGCTTTTGTCATCTGGCCGTTTTCCAATACAAACTTCGTCATGCAAAGGGCAACCAGTCCCGCCGGGCCGTGGCAAACCGTCACGGGCGGCGTGACCACGAATCTGATTTTCTGAGTTTCCATGACGAACTCGCACACTTTTTACCGGCTGTTGCAACAATTATGGAACAGGATTGCGTCGCATGAAGTGAAGTGAAGGCGGGCGGGTCATCTGGCCCGCCCGATGCCGCGCTTATTGCGCCGGCAGCAGCAAAAAAGAGTCACTAGCGCGTCACAAAAAAGTTGCGCGATTGTGCTTGGAAAATTTCGGCAAACGGCAAAAAATCTTGCTTGAAGTAGGATTGTTCGCTGGAAGACAACATCCGGGCAAATTAAAACCCTGCACGGAAGAACAACGTTAAAATCGCAAATTAAATGAAATCGAACTCGGTTAGAAAACGGAGTCTCGGCGTAGTTTTGCTGGGGTTATTATTCACATTGCGGATACACCGAAGATGTGACCTATGCGACGGGAGGCCCCGTATCCCACAACGGCGTCACGTATGACGATACCATCCCCGACGATGTGCCGTTTTTTATCAGCAATTTCCTATTTTATTGGGACTTGGAGAACTACCGCCTGACCGATGCAATCCAAACGGCCGCTGATAACCTTCCCAACCCCGGCGGGCCGGACCAACGTGAGTATCACTGGCAAATATACGGTTACGACGATCTGCGAATTGACGAAAACAACCGCGGTTCGGATACTTGGTAAATTGAAAAATTGCCGGGGGCGGTGAACTCCCCCGGACTTTTGTCATGCCGATTGAAATTTTCCAAATTACTGCCGCATATTCTAACGCATTGCTTGTTGCGGTGATGCCGCATGTATCGGATTTTGCCTCAAAGCTGGCGTTGCCCACAGTGCAACCCGTCATGCAAAGCCAGATTCGGCATTTCGATTGTTTTCCCCGAACAGACCATATTGGCGGACGTTTAGTTTTAACCAACGGGTGTGAATTTATATTCGACCACGGGCACGTCGAAAATTTTGTTTCACCTCACAGCTATTTCTACCTGCAAAACCCCGATCTTGTTCCAAAGTTCTATGGGGAGATCAAGATTTCCGAAACACAGGCGATTCAATTAGCGCGTGACGCGATCAAGAAACTTGGCTACAGCCAGTCTATTCTCGCAGCCGACCGTTCGCCGCAGGTCACTCCGCCAGAGAAACATGACGGCAAGTATATTGCCCGCTATCGCATTCGATGGTTTGACCCGACGCGGGGTGGCAACCCAAACCGCCCGCCAACGAGTGCCGAATTTGAAATTGATGCTACCACCGGTCAGCTAGTCGCCGTAAATATCCTCAATCCCAACACCTACCGACCAGCGCCGGATTTGAAGATTCACCCACTCGTTAGCGAGGAAAAAGCTGGCGTTGAAACAGTCGGAAGTGGCCGCAAAATTCTTCCCGTCAGCAATTCCTACGCAAAAGCCTTTTTACCAGCCATCTTGCCGCAATGCTCGCATTTTTGCGATGTGGCGGGTTTCAAAATCAAGCTCCCCCTTACGCTTAACGACGTAGAACAGACTAGTTACACTTGTGGACTGGTTGACGGCGATCCAATGGCTTCTTTCCAGCTAAAGAGCGGAGACCGTTTTGACTATCGCCACGGTCAAGTCATTGCCTTCTATGAGAAAGACGTTATGAACTTGCCTGGGCGGGAACATGCCGTCACGTACCCGGAAATTGATCGCGAGCGCGAAAAATATTTTGGGCCGGTCAGGATGTCCACTGATGCAGCGGTTGATTTGGTAAAGCAGGCCCTGCGGCGATTGGGATACGACGAGACAAATTTGCACATAAATGTGCCCCCAAAAATCTCCGAGCCGGGATGGTGGGGAACAAATCGCATAGCAAGGTGTTTCATTGCGTGGAGTGGCAAAGGAGGCTTGCCCACGTATGTAAATGCCGAGGTCAACGTTGATAAAAAAACTTTGGAATCCCTTTATATTAACGACCATGCCAACACAAACATCTGGCACGAACCGCCGAAAATGGAAGCGCCAATGATCGCGCCAACAGCCTCCCCAAAATGATAGATGTGTCTAGCCATGAAGCTTGCTTAATCCGACACCACGAAAATTTCTTGGGACAGGGCAATTGGGAGCGTAACATGCTCGGCCAAGTCAACTCAATGAACACAGAGCAGCGAGGCGAGGTCTATCGCCGGTTGTTTGTCCACTAGAGGCATGAACCGTAGAAAACATATCGCCATTCTTTTGCTGGCAGGAATTGCAATCTTTGGAATGATTTTGCTCTGGCCAAACAAGGAACCTTTTTACGAGGGCCACCGATTGAGTTGGTGGGTGGATGAATATGGCAACCACCAGCATTCTCCTGAGCGCATAGCCCAAGGAAAAGAGGCGTTGTCAGCAATCGGGACAAATGCGGTGCCGTATCTCGTGGACTGGATTGGTAAAATTGACGCTGAACCGCCGTTCGCGCGGCGCAGCGTCTCAATATTTCTTAACCATCTTCCAAAAGCCGCCGCGCCTCATTTTCTAGTCTCTTGGGCTGACAAAGATGATTTTCATACACGAATGTGGGATCAGGCGTGGCTTTCCGCAGCAGCCTTCGCGGCGCTCGGAACAAATGCAACATCCTACATCTCTGAAATAAAGGCGCTTGCTGCAAGTTCGACTAACGGCAACGTCTGTGTGGTGGCTGAATGCGCCTTGGGGAACATGGGTCCTGACGGAATTGCCGCTGCTTTTGACGTGATTGCAACACCGGGACTTCGGCAACGTGACCTCCTTGTGCAAAGTAGTGCCGTGGGGCAACATTTGGAGCCTCCAAATGCGATGACCTTTCCGGTAGATGAAGACCCCAACTTCAGAATCAACAGCATCCGGGCGGCACCATTTCTCCTAAAATGTTTAGGCGATCAGGATTCGCGTGTTCAACGTTGGGCGGTTAGGTTGCTCAGCAGTTCTGATCCCACTTCTATGGTGTCAGCTCTCACAAATTTCCTTGCGGGTTCGCCGTCGCCTGCGATTCGAGGCCAAGCTGTGGCGGCGCTTGCGAAGCATGGCCGCGATGCCCGTAAAGCGGTTCCTTTTCTCCTTTCAAGATGTAGCGATTCTGACCCCGAAATTCGCACCGAAGCGACCAATGCCCTGATGCAAATTGCTCCGGAGATGTTGTCAAAAGACTACCCTCAATCAAGTCAACCTCCATGAACAACGAACAGCAGAGGGAGGTTTACCAGCGAGTTTTCAGGCATTGATGTCATGACCAAAATGAAGTACATCGCTGTCTTTTTGCTGGCAGGAATTGTCATTGCCATGGTGGCGATATTTTTCCGGCAAGACGGCGAACCTGCCTACCACGAACACTGCTTGGGCTATTGGGTGGACATGTATGGCAAGTCTTATCCCGATCAACGCAACCCCGAAGACGTTGAGGCACTAACTGCCATTGGCACCAACGCGCTACCCTTCCTGATAAACTGGATTCGCAGTACGGATGCAAAGCCATCCCATGCGCGAAACGTTGTCTTGTCAATTCTGAATCACCTGCCCAAATTTATCGAACCCGGTTTTCTCATATCCTGGGCTGACGAACACTCCTTTTACGGACGAGACAGCCAAAGGGCTGGGTCCGCCGCCGTCACATTCTTGTTGCTGGGCACGAATGCAATTCCATCCATCCCTGACCTGAAGGCAATCCTTGCCAATCCAACCAATGGTTATGCCTGCGTGGAGGCTGAAAGGGCATTAACCCGAATCGGGCCTGAAGGTTTTGCCGCAGTATTGGAGGTGATTGCGATTCCGGGGCTTCCGCAACGTGGCGCTCTGATGCAGGGGGATGCGATGCACCCTCACCTTGCCCCTCCTAGTGGGATGCTCCCGGGGCAGGCCGATCCAAACTACAGGATCAACAGCAAGCGAGCGGCTCCCGTTCTCCTAAAATGTCTGGAAGACAACGATGTCCATGTTCAGCGTTTGGCGATTATGCTGCTCAGTAGCTCTGACCCGGATTCAATGGTGCCAGCTCTCACAAACTTTCTTCAAGGATCACCGCAACCTGAAATTCGACGCCAAGCCACGGAAGCACTTGCAGCCTACGGTCATGAGGCTCGCGTTGCCGTTCCTTTTCTCCTCTCCAGATGTAGCGATTCTGACCCCGAAATTCGCAGCGAAGCGACCAATGCCCTTATACAAATTGCTCCAGAATCATTGCCCAACGGACACTCTCAATAGCGTCCATGACTACTTTTGGTTAAAGGTGATGAGTCTGCACGGCATGATTTCGCCGTTGGCGTTGGCCAACTGATCGCCGCGGTTATAGACAATGGCCTCGACCTGGAAATTGTTCTGCGGGCCGCCGCGCTTCAACGTGGTGTACCAGGCTGGCTCGACATAATTGCGGAGTTGTTCGCTCCGCGAAATACCGGCGTTGTGCCCGGCTTTTTGCTGTGGCTGCAACCAGTTCCGTGATGTGGACCCCAACCTTTAGACCTCCAAACGCAGAAATTAAGTTAGTCTTTCCGCGAGGGCGGGGAAAATGGCCCGCGGGGCGCGGGCGTTCCCACGCAACATCCGGCGGCGGAGGGGGGATCAGTTTTGGTTCGTTTGCACCAAACCGGCGATCCAGTCGCCGCCATATTCCTGGTAGGTCGCGAACACGTCGGGGCCGAGGATTTCCGACAGGGTTTGGCTCGTTTCGCGCTGGATGCGGTTCAGCGTGGCCTGCTGGTCTTCCGGTAACAGGCTGGCACTGGTGCGCACCTGGCCAGCCATATTCTGGGCGGTTTGCTGCACGTCAAGGCCCTGATTGACCACGGCGTCCGCCAAGCCGTAACGCTGCGCCACGGCGTGCAACGACTGGTATGCCGCGTCGTTCGCCAGTTGAAATTGGGCCAGCCGGTCCGGGGCCAGCGCCGACTTCACCGCATCATCGAAATTGGCTTGCAACTCGGTTTGCCGCGCGGCCAGTTCTTCCGCGGTCAGGTCCGGACTGCCCAGCGCGTTCTGGGACTCCTCAAATTGGGCGCGCAACTGGGTCAGGGTCCGCCATTCGTCCTCGGTGGGATTGAAACCGGGCAGGCTCGCGGCCCAGCCGGCGGTGCCGGATTCGCGGAGCTTTAGTTCGGCCCGTTCCGCTGGCGTCAACAGTTGCTTTTCCGCAGCGTCAAATTCCATCTGGATTTGTTGCAGGCGGTTTTCGTCCAGCGGCGTGGGGGGACGGTCCGGGTGCTGGCTCAAGCTGGCGGACCAGTCCGCCAGTTGCGCCTGATGCCGGGCCTCCAAATCCGCCAACGGGCCGCGTTTCTCCGCCGGCAGCCAGGCGCGCTGCTGCTCCAATTCCGCGCGCCGGGCCTGGCGGTCGGCCTCGCTCGCCAGGGCCTCCTGACCCAGGACGTCGCTGATGAGTTGCTGCCGTTCGCCGGCCAGGGCGGTCAACGCCCGGCCCCATTCGGTTTGCGGCAACTGCTGCCGGCGGTGCAACCCGCCCCGCAACACCAGGTCCCAATACCGGTCTTCGACCGGCGCAAGCAGGGTCCGCCGCCGCGCCCCGAAGTCTTCATTGATCACGGCGCGGATGATTTCCTGCACCGTCAATTCCGGGCAGCCGATGGCGCGCAAATTGTCGCGATACAGTTTCAGGTCGTCCGCCGCGATCTGATCCCAGCGCAACCACCGGGCGGGTGGGGCGGAGGTTGCCAGCGGTGCCGCCGGGGCGCTGGTTTCGGCCGCTGATGGCGCGGCGACTGCGGCCGGGCCCGGCGGCGCGATCTTTTTGGGCGATAGAAAAATGGCGGCCGCGAGCGCGACATTCAGCGCCAGCGAGGCGGCGAGCGATAAGGCGATGATGCGCCGGGGTTTCATGGGGCCTGGCTTGGTGCCGGCGGTGCGAGCGTTTCGAGCCAGTGGCCCGGTCCCGCCAGATAATCTTGAAAATTGCCATGCAGCAACTTGGAAACACGATTTTGAGCCGCCGCTGTTAGCACCGCCAATGCGGTGGCGCGTTCGTCGTCGGAAAGGCTCGCATCGCCCTGAATCTCCGCCGCCTGCCGGGTGGCGGCCTGGCGGGAATCATAGACCGCGATGGCCGCAGTTTGGGACAGATGGTTTTGCTGGCTGAACGCAAAAATATCCCTGAAATCAGCGTCCTGGGCGCGCTGGTAATCCGCAAACTGCTCCGTGCCCAGCAGTTGTTTCACCCGCGCAGTGAAACCGGCGGCCTGGGCGTTTTGCTCCGCTTCGGGCCGGGGCCGGGCGGGCACGAACTCGTTCCGGGCGAGGTCCTGGAACGAGTTGGAAGCGCGCACCAAATTCCGCAGTTCCGCGCCCGTGAGGGAAACGCCGTCGAAATGCAGATCATTAACCACCAGATAGCTTTGTTGCGCCCGTAATTGGAGTTCGTCCCATGCCACCGGGTCGAGCCATTTCGCCAGATCGGCTTGCAGACCGTCATAAACGGATTGCAAACGCGCGCGATCCGCGTCAAGCAGGATGTAATTGGCCTCGCCCCGGATGGCTTGGGCGTCGTCGTCGGCTTGCTCCCGGCGGGACACCACTTGCGCCGCCTGGTCATCCGGCAAAAATCCCAGCATCAAACTTGTGAGCAAATCCCAATTCCAAAGCTCGTCGGCGTGATTGTCCCACTCGTAACCGAGCAGCACTTTCACCAGCGCGCGCTTCTCCTGCCGCAGCGCCTGGCGTTTTGCCGACTGGCGGTGCAACGCCTCGCGGCGCTGATCCTCATTGAGCCAGGGCTCATAATAAACCAGATTGGACCGGTTCGGTTGCTGATACAGATCGTCAATGTCCGCGACGAGCAGGTCGCGAATCAACCATTCCGGACAGCCGGTGGCGCGGAGATTGGCCATGTACTGGCGGTAGTCGGTGGATTCGATCAAACGCCAGGGCACGATCGCGGTGGTTTCGGCCACCGCAGGCTGGGGCGGCTGGGGCCGCGGGATCGCCGCCGCCGGAGCCCCTGGCAGGGCCGCGTTTGCGCCGGGCGGCGGACCCGGCCGCAGCCCCCAAAAACACAGGGCCAGCAGCAGGTTGCCCGTCAGGGAAACGGCCAGAAGAATGGGCAGCTTCATTGGGCCTCAATTGCTGGTTCGCAAGGCAGCTTGTTTGCGAACATAATCCGCCCAGTCACGCATGCCTTTTGCGTCCGTGGGTTTCCCGCTTGCTTCCAGCAGGCCGGCGTATTGGTCCAGCACCTCGGCCACCTGCGGGGCTTCCGGGCCGAGGTTTTTTTGCGTGATGGCCAGGGCCCGTTGGTATTGGATTTTCGCTTCCGGGTATTTTTGCTGCGCCTGCAAGGCGGTGGCCAACCCCAGGAGCCGGGGGGTGAGATCGGGGCTTTCGGGCCCAGCCACTTGCTCGACCATGGGCAGGGAGCGGTTGTAAAAGGCCTCCGCCAGGGCGGGTTTGTGCCAAGCCAGGTAAATTTGTGCCAGCGAATCACAGCAGACCGCCACGTCCAATTGCGCATCGGAACCGGCCCCGGGGTCCAGCGCCTGCTCCCGGATGGCGAGGGCGCGTTTGCCCATGGCCTCCGCCTGGTCATAGTTGGCGGTGGTGCGGTAGAAATCCGCCAGCGCCTGGAGATACTGCACCTGGTCGCCGGGGGGCGCAGGCTGGGCGGTCGCGATGCTGGTCAACGCCAGCTGGTAGCAGGTTTCCGCCTGCGCCTCCTGCTTTTGCAGGTGGTAAACCTCCGCGAGGTCGCGCTGCCAGCGGGCGATTTCGGGCCAGCTCGGATTGGGGGCCGCCTGGAGAATGTTCAAGATCCGCTGATACAGGGCGGCCACCTGGTCGTATTGAATCCTGGTATAATAGTAAAAGTTAGCGAGGCTTTCCAGCGGCAGGATCAGGTCCGAACTATTCGTGCCGGCGGCTTGCTCACAACTGGCAATGGCTTTTTTGTAGGCCGCTTCGGCCAGATCAGACTTTCCCTGCTGGCGATAGACTTCGGCCAACTGCACCTGGCTTTTGGCCACGCGCGAGTCCGGGCGACCCAGCCGGCTCGCGAGGTCCAAGGCCTGGCCGGCCAGTTGTTCGGCCTCGTCCAAGTCATTGGCGCGCCGGGCGTGCTGCGATTGTTCGATCAAGACCCGCCATTGATGATCGAACCGCAGCGCATTGGCCTCGTCCGGCCGGTTCAAATGGTCCAGGAGGGCCGCGTAGTCATTGAGGACCGCCTGGATCACGGGATCATCCGGTTGCAGTTTGTTATCCGTCAGGCCGAAAGCTTTCTGGTACAGGGCCACGGCCTGGTCGGTCTTGCCTTCGGCGGCCAGCGTGGCGGCCAGGCCGGCCATTGGTCGCGCCTGTTCCGTGCTGTCCTGCCCCAGGGTGTTCCCGACCAACTGCACGGACCGGCCATAGCATGCCTCCGCCTGATCCAGCCTGCCCCAACTGCGGTAATTGTCGGCAAGCCCATAAAGCGTTATCGCCAAATTCATCTGCGCATCCGAATTGGTGCCGGTTTGCGCCATCTTTTCCTGGATGCCCAGCGCGCGCTGGCAGAGCGCCTCCGCCTGGTCGTAGTGCCCCCAATCATGGTAAAAGCCGCTCACCACCAGCAAGGCCGTGGGCAAATGGTCGCGGCTCTTTTCCGCCAATGCCAGGGTCTGCTGGTAGAACGGTTCGGCCTGGGCAAACTGGCCCTGCACCCGATAGACCGTGGCCACCGCGCGCGCCCGCTGCTCCACTTCGGCATCATCGCGGGCCGGGGCCTGCTCGACCAGGTGAAGGATGCGCAAGCACAGCGGGGCCGCCAAATCATAGCGGTGCTCGGCAAAGTAATAGAAATTCGCCAGCGTATCCAGCGGCATGACCAGGCTCGGATGATTCGTTCCCACCGCCTGCTCGCAGGCCGCGATGGCGGCTTGGAACGTCTGCCCCGCCAGTTCGGATTTGTTCTCCGTCTGATAGACGCCCGCCAGATAAACCAGGTTGGTGGTGGATCGCAGATCGGTCGGGCCAAATTTTCCGGCGGTTTTCAAGGCATCCAGACAGTTCTGTTCCGCCAGGGCATAGTATTTTTGATGCAAGGCCGAGGCCGCGCTTTTCATCTGTTGATCCCAAAGCACCGCCGCCACATCGTCCCCCAGCGATGTGGTCGCCTGGGCCGGGGCTGCACTGGAGGCTGCCGACGCCGAAGCCGGCGCCGGCGGAGCCGCGTGTTTGCAGCCGACACCAAAGCCGCCCAAGGTCAGCAGGAGAGCCATGATGCGCATGGCGCGGCGATATTTTTTCAACGCGTTAAACTGCATAAAATCAACTCCCGTTCAAAGACTCCAAAGTTTTGCTGCCGTCAGCCTGGGCGACCGGAATTGGCCGCCCCAAAAAAAGCCGCAAGAGGGACGGGCCATCGGCCCGTCCCTTGTTTTGCTGCCGGGGAGGTTAAGTTCCAATGGAGCAACTGTTCATGTACCAGGTATGCGAGCTGCCCGAGCCGAAGATTTCGAACCCGATGCCGACACCGCCGACGTTGCCGCCGCTGCTGAAGTAGCCTTTGCTGGCGCCCCAGCGGAAGAACGTGCCCAGGTTTTGCGAGCCGGAGCTGGAGTTGCCCGTCCGCAAGAAGGAGAGGGGACCGCCACTCTGCCAGTAAACATTCCAGGTGGCTCCGTCAATGGATTGGTTGGAATAGACCTTGGATCCGCTGGGGCCAACGCCGCCGCTGTTGCCTTCCCACACCATGACTTCCGTGGGCACCCAGCAGTCGAACGACGCGTCCCAATACGTGCCGCCGGGCGTGCTGTAGTTGTAGCTGCTGGAGCTGCTGTAGGCGCTGACCGTCTTGCCGATGTTGTTCCGGGCGGTGTTGGGATAGGCTTTGACGCCGCCGCCGGTGGGCACGGAACTGACCACGTTCCAGGAAGTGACACTGTTGAGATTGGCGCATTCCGAGGCCGTGCTGCCCCATTCGTCACAATAGAACTCGTAACCGCCGCTGGAATACGTGCCATATTGGGCGCAGGAAGTCCACACGTAGGCATTCGAGGTCAGGGGCAGGACGGCGGCGGCGGCCGCCGCCGCGAGGGTTAGTTTGAGGTATGTCATAGGTTGCAGTTTTGTTTTTTCATTTTCTTCCACCCCCATACGAGTGGGGTCGCTGGTTGTGCTCTGCGTCCTCCAAGGGAAGAAACCCGCAGGACGCAACGGATTGACATCAATGCGCTGGGCATCAATGCAGATAATCCGGGTGAGTAGCCATTCTATAGCAAGATTGGTGATTGAATAGTCCCCAAAATTGATTAGCAATAATTGATTAGTTTTTTCGCCGGCCCGCCGCCTCGGCCGGGGCCGTGGACTGGGAATATTTGGCGATGGCCCGGGCGCGGGAGCGGACGTGCAGTTTTTCGTAGATGTGGCGGATATGCGTGCAAACCGTATGCACGCTGATGTCCAGCGCATCGGCAATCTCCTTGTAATAATCGCCCTGCGACAGCAGCTTGAGGATGGCCTGTTCGCGCGGCGTAAGCCCGTTTGGCTCCGGCTTTTCCGGCTGGGGCAGGAACGATTGCACCAGGTTGCGGGCAATCTGGCTCGTCATGGCGGCCCCGCCTTCATGAATCAAGGTGAGGGACGCGATGAGTTCTTTTTGCCCGGTTTCCTTGAGCAAATATCCGCTGGCCCCCGCCGCCAGCGCATTAAAGATGTGCTCCGTGTCCGCATAAACCGTCAGCATGAGAAACTGGGTTTCCGGCATCAACGGCTTGAGGCGGCGCACGCACTCAATGCCGTTCATCTGTGGCAGGTTGATGTCCACGAGCAGAATGTCGGGGGCCGCGGCGGGCAGCGCGGCCAGTGCGCTTTCCGCATTGCCAAACGTGCTGGCACAATGAAATCCCGCCGCCGTGTCAATCCAGCCGTTCAGGATCTGACGCACCGCCGCATCATCTTCAACAATGGAAACTGTGATTTTCACGCGGGCATTTCCGGATTTGCCGGATGGCTTCAATCTATCACCAACGGAGTGGGGTGAGAAATCCCCAATTTTGATTAGGCCGGCGGCAAGCGTCGGGCGGGTCGGTTTCATTTCGCGCCTCCCTGCAACGTGACCGTGAAGGCCACCCGGGTGCCTTTCCCCGGCGCGCTGGCAATGTCGCAGCGCCCGCCAATTTCAGCCAGCCGCTGGCGCATGTTTGACAATCCGTTGCCGTTGCCGGCTCCCGGGGTTGCGGCCAGCAATGACTCCGGCGTGAATCCCTTGCCATCATCCTGGACCACCAGCGTAAAGGCGTCCGCCTGCACCGTCAGGGAGATCCGCACCTCCGTTGCGCCTTGGTGCTTGATGGCGTTGTGCAAGGCTTCCTTGAAGGCGAGAAAGAGATTGTGGCGCACTTCCGCCGTGATCACCCGCGCCGGCAGTTCGGACGGGAGATCCAGTTTGCACCGCAGGCCGGCGGTGCGGAGCAGGTTTTGTCCAAACTCCTCCAGATAAGCGCCCACGCTGCCGAGGGTGTCGTGCCGGGGATTCACCGCCCAGACCACTTCGCTCATGGAGCGGGTCAGCTCCCGCGCCGTGTTGTGGATTTGGTCAAGATGGCCGGCGACGAGCGGCGTGTCCTTCAGCGCGCTGCGGGCGGACTCGCTCAACATCGTGATGCGCGTCAGGTTCGCCCCCAGGTCATCGTGGATGTCCCGGGCAATGCGAATCCGCTCGCGTTCCACGGCCTGCTGCCGTTGCAGCCGTTCCACGTTGCGCCGCATCCGTTTCCGCGCGTCCAGCCACACGATGCCCCCGCCCGCCAGGGCCGTCAGGATGCCGCCGGCCACCCGGAACCACCACGTCTGCCAGAACGCCGGGGCCACGGTGAAGGCCACCGTCGCGCCCGCTTCGTTCCAGACGCCATCATTATTGCAGGCCCGCACGCGAAACCGGTAATCGCCCGGCGGCAGATGGCTGTAGTACGCCTTCCGCGGCGATTGCACGGCCACCCAGCCGCTGTCCACGCCTTCGAGCCGGTACAAAAAGCGCACCTTTTCCGGCGCGTCAAAACATAAGCCGGTGAACTGGAATTCAAACCGGTGCTGGCCCGGGGCAACGCGCAACGGACCCCCGGCCGCCGCCGCCGGGTTCACCGCTTGGTCATCCACCAGCATCTGCTCAATGATGACCGGCGGGGCCAATGGGTTGGTCCTGACTTTGCCCGGATCCACCATCACCAGTCCCTTGCTGGTGGGGAACCACAGTTGCCCGTCTTCCGTCCGGCACGCGGCGGGTTGGAATCCGCCGGAACATTCCAGCGTGGGCAGTCCGTCGCTCAATCCATAAGTCAGGCAGTGCAGTGACTGAATCAGGCCGTCCGCGCATCGCGCCAGCTCATCCTGATCCACCCGCACGATGCCGCCGTGGGAGCTGATCCAGAAACATCCCCGGCCGTCATCCTCCAGGGCGCAAATGGTGTCATCCGGCAAACCCTGTTGCTTGGTGAGGGTGGCGAACCGGCCATCCTTGAACCGGTTGAGTCCGCCGATCGTGCCGATCCAAAGGGACCCGTCGCGCGCCCGGTGGAGGCATTGGACAAAATCACTGGCCAGGCCGTCGGCGCGCCGGAATTGCCGGAGGACGCCCTGCGACAGCCGCCCCAGCCCGCCCCCAGACATGCCGAACCACAGCGTGCCATCCGGTTCCTGAAGCACGGTGCGCACATCCGGCAGGGCCAGCTCCGGCGCGCGCGCCAGCCAGACGGCCTGGCCCCGCTCGTACCGCAACAGGCCGATGCTGGTGCCGATCAGGACGCCTTCGTTGACCGTCCCCAGCAGCGCGGGCACCGGTGCGCTGAGGTCATTCAATCCAGGCAGCACTTCAAACTGGGAACCATTCCATTGAAACACGCTGCCGCCCCAGGTGCCGGCCAATGGATTTCCCCGGGCGTCCGGCAGGACGGACCAGACATAACTGTGGCGCAGACCGCAACTTTGATTGAAGTTGGTCCAGCTGCCGTGGTTATAACGGTATAACCCCGCTCCCTCCGTCGCAATCCACAGCGCGCCGTCCGGCGCGTGGGCGACCGAAAGAATCGCGCAGCCCTGCCAATGGTCCGGCGGGCCAATGGTGGTGATGTTTCCGGCATGCAACTTGGCCAGCCCGCTGTTGCCGGTCCCCACCCAGAGATTGCCTTCCCGGTCCTCGCAGAGCGCGGTGATCCAATTGTCCGGGAACGAATTCGTGTGGCACAACTGCATGCATCCCTGCCCGGGGAAAACGAGGTACAGGCCGTGGTCGGAAGTGCCGGCCAGCAGATTGCCCTCCCTGGTTTCCAACACCCGGTTCACCGCCGCCCAGCCCCAGGGGGCGGACCCCAAATCTCCGACCCATTTTCCATCTTTCCATTTGCGGATGCGGCTGCCGGCGAGGACCCAGACCCCGCCGTCACGACTGGCCCCGATGCCTTGGATATAGCGCCCGCCCGCATCCCCCTCAAAACGCACGGGGCAAAGCTGGCCGTGCTTCAATTCCGACACGTCGTCATCGCGTTGCACCCAAATGCCGCTCCCGGGCACGCAAGCCAGGGCAATGAGATGGGGAATCCGGCCCGGGGGCGAGGGAATGACCAGGTCGTTCTTGGTGCAGAGCAATTCGCCGAGGTCATTCACCAGCCAGATATCTCCCGCCGGGTCGGCAAAGATGAACTCAATCTTGCCCCCATGCCAGGCTGCATGGATGGGGCAGGCCTGAAATTTTCCATTCCGATAAAGCGTCAACTCCCCGGTTTCGTGACCGATCCAGAGCGTGCCGTCCGCCGCCTCGAACAGGCTGGTGACATGCGGGCTTTGCATTTCGGGCGTGTTGCCGCTGTTAAAAATGGTGAAGCGCACGCCATCGAACCGGCCGAGTCCGTTGCGGGTGCCCAGCCACAAATAACCGTCCTGGGATTGGAGGATCGCCGTGACGCGGCTGCCCGGCAGGCCGTCATCCGTGGTCCACCAGCGGGTGACGTAGTCCGGCAGGGCGGCGGCGCAGCCGGTTGCGGCCAACCATGCCGGACAGAACAAAACCAGCAAACTCGCTGTTACAAAAGACTTTAACACGCGGAGCAGATAAATGGGGTCACCGGCAAGCTATCAGTGTCGGGCGCTGGCGTCAATGGCGGTGCTTTCGTAATGGTTTACAAAAACTCCCACTGCGCGAATTGCGCCGCCTGGCCGCGATAGTGGCCGGCTTCATCCACCAGGTTCCAGACCGTCGCTTGGGCGATGCGGAAACGGCGGCCGGTCTTGGAGATACGGATGCCGGAATAATCGTCGATGAAGCCATGGGCGGTGACGGCGGCCAGCAGGCGGGCGCGCTCCTCGCGGTTGGGCGCCTCGGCCGTGAGCCGGGAGGGCGTGCGGGTCAGTTCCTCCCAGGTCATTTCCCACAACCTCAGCGCGGTCTGGTTGCCGTAGTTGAGCACCGGGTCGGCTTCGCTGCCGTGCGCGACCAGCACAAACGGCGCGGCATAAACCTGCGCGGCAAATTCCGGGGCGGCGGGATCACCCGGCAACAAGTCCCGGCCCGTCCAATGTTTGAGGCTGTGGGCGATGAGCCGGGTTTGGGCGCATACGGCGGGAGTTGGCATGGGGATAAGGTTCAAGGTTTCAGGTTTCAGGTCCCTGGGTGGACGGAGTCGCGCTGCGACTCCGTTTGCCTGCGGAGCAGGCCCTTTGTGGCATGGCTTTGCCCAAGGCCAGCGAATGCTTTCCGGCCTTGAACCCCCAGCCCCAGACCACTCATAGCGCCAGACGCAAGATTTGCGCCAGTTCTTCCGGGGTGAGGACGATGGGGTTGGCTTTCATGCTGCTGGCGTTGGCGGCCTTGGCCACGAGGCCGGCCACGTGTTCCTCGCGGAGGCCAAACTCGCCCAGCTTGGGGATGGGCAGATCGGCCACGAGTTGCTGCACCCATTCCACGCCGGCATCGGCGGTGGCGCGGGGATTTTCCGTTAGCAGCGCGGCCACGCGATGATAGCGGCCCAGCGCGTGGCTGCGCGGGTCGCGCTCGTGGAGCGCGCGGAGGTTGGCCGCCATGACGTGCGGCAGCAGGGCGGCGCAAACGGCCCCGTGCGGCGCGGGGAACAGGCCGCCAATCGGCCCGGCAAAGCCGTGGACGGCGCCCAGCCCCGCATTGGCCAGCGCAAGGCCGCCGCACAAACTCGCCAGGGCCATGTCTTCGCGCGCGAATTTATTCGCCCCGCTGGCCACCACTTCACGCAGGGAACGCGCGGCGCGATGGAGTCCCTCCAGGCAAAAGCCATCGGTCATGGGGTTGGCCCGCAGGCAGACATACGGTTCAATCAATTGCGTGAGCGCATCCATCCCGGTGGTGGCGGTGAGCGTAGGTGGCAGATCGTAAGTGAGTTCGGGATCCACCATCGCCACGCTGGGCAGCAGATGCTGGCTGCGCAGGCTGACTTTGACCCCGTGCTGCGGCGAGGCGAGCACGGCGTTGCGGGTGACCTCCGCCCCGGTGCCGGCCGTGGTGGGAATGGCGAAAAACGGCAGCGACGGACGGGCCAGGGGCTTTCCGCGTCCGATGATTTCCAGATAGTCCAATAACTCGCCCTCATTGGTCATCATGGCGGCAATGGCCTTGCCGGCATCCATGACGCTGCCGCCGCCGATGGCAATGACCAGGCGGCAACCATCCGTTTTGCCCCGCGCCACGCCGGCTTCAACCGTGGCAATTTCCGGTTCACCGGGCACCGAAAAGACGGTGGCTTCGGTGCCGCTGGCCGCGAGAATGGCGAGCAGTTTCTCCGCCCGTTGCGGGTTGCGTCCGGCGACCACCAGGACACGGCCCATGCCGTGCGTGCCCGGGCCGGCTTGTTGTATGACCCCCGCGCCAAAAAGAATGCGCGTGGCGGTGGAAAATTCAAAATTCATGCGGCTTTGAATTTCACGCTATGACGCGGTTCGACCATCATCTCCGCCACCACGTCGCGCCAGACGGGGTAATGCGCCGTTTCCTTGTGCGCCGCCGCCGCCGCGGCATCGCGATAGATTTCGATGAGGACGAAGCGTTCCGGGGCGTCCGCCTGCTGGAGGACGTCGAAGGTGAGCACGCCGGTTTCCAGCCGGCTCAGGCGGGCATTGATTTGGGTGGCCGCCTGAAACGCCGCGACGCATTCGGGTTTGACGTGGACATGAACGTGTACGATGAGCATGGCATCGTAATAACCGAAAATGCTTTCCAGCACAAATAACAAAACCCAAATCCCCGCGTAAGCGAGCGGGACAAAAAATTGCCCGGATTTGCGGCCGCCGGGACCACCGCCGCGAGGCTGATGGAGGGGGTGCGGGCACTTATTTTGCCAAAAGCGCATCGTTTTTGCCC
>Ga0302274_10002434_pt1 | contig 17060 bp, 17 predicted proteins | sample III_Bog_N2_1_FD_198755 | JGI IMG/M metagenome (GOLD analysis project Ga0302274, IMG submission 198755) | Peat permafrost microbial communities from Stordalen Mire near Abisko, Sweden - III_Bog_N2_1 | ecosystem: Environmental > Terrestrial > Soil > Wetlands > Peat | place: Sweden: Abisko...
ACGACCAAATCATACTGGCCAACCGAAGCATCTGCGAGCGATGCTACATTCCCGTTCAGATTGGTATTCTGGTACCAGTCGGAGCCTACGCCGTGATCCAAACCAACGATGCCGATGGCATAGGTAGGAGCAGCGGAAGTGCTTGCAGGCAGAATCACGGAGTTAGCCGCTCCTTGAGCAACAATAGCACCAGTGGTCAGGTCGATTGCTGAAGTACCCGTACCTTTTTGCGCATAGGTCATGCAATGCGCCAGGTTACCGGTGGAGGAGTTCTCAACTACGACAACGTCTCCTGCTGCTGCAATGGAAGATGTGGTACCCGTGCCGTTAGCAACACTGCTATCCGAATACTTCAACGGGTTGAGTGGTGTTGAACATGGATTGCCCATGATATTGGCGTTCACGGAGGCCTGCGATCCGGAACCGGACTGGCGGCGGCAGATAACCATGATCGAAGAACCGGCTGGGACGCTCGCATCGACCGTATTCCAGTCATAGGTACCACCATCCATAATAGCGGCCACTTGTGACTTGCTCAGATTCAACATCGCTGTTGTCGCAGGAGAAGCCGAACCCATGGCGGCTGTACCATTGACGGTGATACCGAATACCTGACCTACCACAGCCTTCGATGTCAGCGATGCCAATTGTGCCGAAGTCAGCGCTGAAAATACGGGCACGCCGGCGACAACAGTGAGGTTAACGCCAGCTTCCAGCGTGGCGGGTTCGACGTCGGAGATGCCGACATCAGTTGCAGTGTTTAGGCTTCCCGTGCATGACCAGACAGGCTCATGAGTCAGGGAGTTGGTTGTCACACTGGCCGAACCGCAGGTGGTATAGTCAACGAAACCAACCGCGCTACCCGTTGCAACCGGATTCACGCCATAGATGGAACCGCCTTTGGCTGTGTCATAGATCAACACAGGTTTACCACCGATAGAAGATGGAATGGTTAAACCAGGAACAACGCTACCGGTCGTCTTCACGGTGCATGCAACAGCGCGAAAGTTGCTGCCGCTGGCCGTGGTAGTCGTGCCATCCCAAAATTCATCAATGGTACCGGCTTGGCAGAGATCTTCTGAAACTTCGCTGACTCCGTTCTGCAGTGCAGAGGAACCTGAAATTTTAAGCGTTACCAAGGTACCTGCGGTAGCGTCAGCTGCCACTACTGTCGGTGACAATGCCATTGCCTGACCGGCAAAAGCCATGGCACAGGCCACAACGAGTACTTTCATTTTCATGTTCATTTATATTTCCTTTTAAATTAAATTTAACGTTAATCTGGCGCAGCGATAACCAGCGACTTGGCTATCGTTTTTTGATAGTCAAGTCGAATGACTAGTTAGCTCATTAGAGGGGTTCGGATTTAAGCAATAGTAGTCGTCATGCCGCCTTGCATCTTGCGACGAGCGGCGATAAAACCAACCAACCCAAAGCCGCTTAACATCAGCAGCCATTCGCTAGGCTCAGGAACGGCGGCTACGGTATAGGACAGGGATCCATTGCTGGAAAGATTCATCGTGCCAGCAAACTCAGCGACGTCAGCTGCAGCAACACCTGTCTTGCTGCTTGTAGTCACGAAAAAGAAACCCTGGGACGAATTGCCGCTTCCGGTGAGAGTCTGCGCAGTATTGAACATGGAGCCGGAACCTTGAGCCAAATACTGGTCAAAAGTTTTACCATTACCAGCATAGCCAGCAGCGGCTGCACCAGTAGTGGTGGCATCGTTCAGCGCAGCACTATAATAGTTTAGAGCTCCAGGTGCCGCGCCCGTGGTTAAAGTGGTGTTGCTTAACACGCCGGCTGTTACGTTAGAGTCGTTGGAAGTAGTCAATAACTGAGCACCCGTAGCGAGGTTAAAACCCTTTGACAGAGTTCCTGTTCTATCTGCCGTGACGTTCCACATCACGTCACCAGCAGCGTAATCTGCGGACGAGATGCCTGCAAGGAAGCTTGTCATGTTGGCGCTTGGGCCGAACGACGTACCCGAAGCGAGTGTGGGTGTACCAACGCTCAGGGCAGTAGCGGTTCCCGTTATTGCGGAGGTAAAGCTTGTCATCGAGACACCGGTATCCAAAGTATAAGATACGTTAGTATTTGTATCCCAGACCGACAGGATAAGGTCGGTAGGTACGACCTGCGCACTTGCTTGGCCTGCTGCGGCAAGTGCCAAAGCACCCGCCAGGATGGAAAGTTTCAATTTCATAATTTACTACTCCTTTAAATAAAATTCCCCTTGCGGAGATTCTGCATAAAGGCTTTGAGACCTGTGAGGGTATCGTAGCCACTGAATTGAACAGGTAACCAATAAGCCGGTTTCCTGCTACTACTTGGCGACCCGGCCATCTTCCTTTTGGGAAGATCCGTGGCTTTCCGACCCCGCCTCGCAACGGGTTTGGCTTTAACTTTAGATTTCACAAAGCTGTGCAATCTAGGAAAACACTCTACTGGTTGAGCATTACAAAACCATGCTCAGGTACTTCAATTGATATAGGCCGTTCGGCTTATTTTTGATCCCACCGCACATAAAATATCCAAGCTATGAAACTTTAACCGATGCAAATTAAACTACCTTTACAGCGCACCACTTTCTAATAGTCCGAACGGCTCATTTTGGCTGTTTGGGTGGGGGGAGTTTTTGTCCTCCCTGCAAGGTGGAATGGATATCAGCAAGGCACGATCTGATGCCCGCTATCGTGGATTACGAGTGTCCGTCTGAAAATATGTTTCGCAATGCTTGCATAAACCGCTTGCATTTACCGGCAATGCTTGCAACAATAGCAAGCATGAACAACACACCGCGCAAAACACTGGATGCTATTTTTTCCTCGCCAACACCCAGAAATCTGGAATGGGCACGGATGGAATCGCTATTTGTAGCATTGGGCTGTATCGTGATTGAAGGTAATGGCTCGCGGGTGCGATTTGAACTGGGCGGCGTGGTTGGCACGTTTCATCGTCCGCACCCGGTGAAAGAAGCCAAGCCATATCAGGTGAGAGATGCCAAGTTGTTTTTAACCGAAGCTGGAGTGAAACCATGAATACGATGACTTACAAGGGCTATGCAGCCCGCATTGAATACAGTGATGAGGATGCTTGCTTCATCGGGCATATTGCGGGGATTACTGATGTGGTTGGCTTTCATGCCGACAATGTGCCGGAGTTGCGCGCTGCGTTTGAAGATGCGGTGGAAGATTATCTGGCAACTTGCGCCAAATTGGGTCGTGCAGCGCAAAAACCCGCAAGTGGGCGATTGATGTTACGTGTGCCGCCAGAAGTGCATACCGCAGCGCTGGTGGCGGCACAGGTGAGCGGACAGAGCCTGAACCAATGGGCTACCCAGGCACTGCAGCGTGCGGCTGAATGAGTGGATATGACATCAAAAGTAAACTCTTCTATTGGTACTGCACCACCAGCGGAGATAGCATATCTCCATTGAGGCATGCTGCATACCGGCTGGCTGCCGAAGCAAGACAAGCTGCACCCGCCGCATCGCCGAATTTTTTCGCCATATTCAGACAGGTTCCCAAATCGGAGCTGTTCATTATGGCGCACAGGCGTTTTTTCCGATCATCCGGGGCGTCTGGCTTAACCGGTGGCAACGGAGGGGCTTGATATTCGGGCGGAATCACTTCAGCCGGCGCGGGCGCTGGAGTTGCGCTGCCACTCTGCGCCACGGTCACAGCGGGCGCAGAACCGGGAGCATAAACGAATTGCCAGTCTGAATAGTGTTTCTTCCCCTCGAAGATTGCGAACAGCTTGCTAAAGTTCGCCTTCTTGATGGGCTCGACATCAGACTTGCTATAAACGCCAATTATTCCATTGTCTGCACCCTTGACCAAACCCCAATCAGCGCTGCCCGTAAAGGGATCATAATAAATCTTACGCAAGTGGCGTCTGACAAAGGGAGTCCGTTTATCTTCAAGCAAGTCTTCAAGTGTCTTGGGGAATTGCTGTACCAGGCCGGGAGTGTTTTCGTAATAGGAGCCGATGGCTTGACGGAACTGATTGCCGACGAACAGAAGCTGCCGTTCATTTTCGCGTTGCATTTCCTGATGCCAAACGGTTGCTACCGCAGTCAACCATACGCCTATCACCGCGACCGCAATCAGCAGGCCAATATAGGTAAATCCGGCGCAGGATTGACACGCGGCAGGCGTTTGCCTTACGCGTCGATTAACCTGAAACTCGAACAACGAGCCCTTCACCGGCTGTGTGTGGATACCCATGCTGCATGAACCCAAATAGCCCATTAGACCGAAAATCCGTCATTCCCGCGCAGGCGGGAATCCAGATGATTAAAAAATCTTCCACGAAGCGGGACAACATCGCAGTTTTGTCCGCTTCGCGGAGTACCATTCTTACTGGATTCCCGCCTGCGCGGGAATGACGGGCTAATGGATTATTTTGGATGAAGCAACGTCGTACCGTTCGGTTCTATTTAATTTATCCGTGACCAAATCAAAGTTTTTGTGTGGACTCATCCAACAGCTTGTTGACCAGCTCATGCGGCTGATTTCCAAACAGCAATTTACCGTTTGAGAAGATGACGCCGGGTGTGCCATTGATCCAGAGCTTGGATGCAAGTTCGGCGATGTCTTTGATCGGTGTCTCACAGCTTGTGTTGCTTCCTTCGGGCTCTTTCTGGAGTAGCAGCATGTCATCCCAAGCCTTGGCTCTATCCTTGGCACACCAGATCAATTGAGATTTGCGCATTGCGCCCGGATGAAGATCGGTGAGCGGTAGCAAGAAGGTATATATGGTCACATCGTTGACGCTTGCCAGTTCTTTTTCCAATCCTTGGCAATAAGGACATTCAGGATCGGAAAATAGTGCGAGTTTGCGCGTCCCGTTCCCTTTTACTCTTACGATGGCTTTATCCAGCGGCAGTTTGGAAAAATCAACCACGGTTATCTTTTCCTTCTCCTGCTTGGTAAGGTTCACCTTTCCTTTAAGTTCAAGCATGGTGCCAAAAACACCCACCTCACCTTTTCCATCGGTATAAATGATGTTAAAACCGTTTACGACGACTTGATAAAAATCGCCGTAGGGAAGTTTTGTGATCGCGCCGAGCTTCATCTCGGGCATATTTTCAGCGAATGACTTCCTGATGTCCTCCTCGCCTGCTTGCGCGCCGCAAGTCGCTGCGATCAATGCGAATCCAATTACAACTTGTTTTAAGTTAACCATATTGTTTTCCTCTTTAATAAATATTTACTGCACCAGTATTTTTCCGCTTCCAGTGGGTGCGATAACTCGCACCCTTGCTTCACTACGATTTCAGCAAACCGAGGTCGATTGCCTTGGCAACAGCATGACCACGGGTTTTTACTTGAAGTTTCTTCAGGATGTTCTGCACGTGATTTTTCACCGTCTTGGGACTGATGAAAAGCTCATCTGCAATTACCTGATTAGTTTTTCCGACCTTGATTAGTTTTATAACTTGAATTTCCCGATCACCCAGTGCCGGGATTTTTGATCGGCTCGATGCATCATTAATAGCCTGGCTCGCCACTACGCGGCTCAAGGTTGAGTCCAGGATAGGCAGCAAAACTTCCAACAGATAAAGCAGCCTGTCGCATATCGTTCCGGTGACTTTGAAAAACCCGAAAAAGCTTTTTAATCGGCCATCCGAGCCACGCAGCCCATGCGCTGCAATGTTATCCAATTCGTGGCGTTTCAACATTTCCAGCCATGATTCATCGTAGTCCCCAATTGTCACGTCATGGCTCAGGATGAACCCCCTTCCGGACTCACGTGCACGGGCCATCATCTGCGCCAACAGGCCATCTGATGGATTACATATAGCGGGAAACTGTTCTTCCTGAAAATTTTGCGAACTCGAAAAACTATATAGCCTCGGTTGAATATCAGTCCCGACCCAGATGCCACAAATCAGAATTTCATGGGGTATCAGGTACTGTATCTCGCACTGCGCCCAAGTATGAAATTGGTGTTCATTAAATATTCTTAATGAGCTATTAACAATCGAGACAAAACGCCACTGATCTTCACCATCCAAAGCACCGCCACTCCCAATAAAATCGTTCATGTCTTGCATGCGATTTTTTGGCAATTTCTCAAAATTGTGTATATCGCTTTTGGGCTTGACCATCAATTCACTACTCCCATTTTCACAAGTTGCGATATAACTACCGGCCTGCCCAAGGTTCTCGCCCAGTGCAACGGTGAGTAGCCATTGGCTGGATTATGCACATTTGCCCCCGCCTGGATCAGGCGCGTTGCGATATCGTCGTGTCCTTCAAAAATGGCCCAGTAAAGTGGCGTCGTTCCCTGATCTCCAGAGATGTTCATGTTCGCTCCCTTTGCGAGCAGGGCATCCAGAAAATCAAGCCGTCCCTTTTGTGCAGCCAGCGCGATAGGCGTCTCACCTTTATCGCTCGCCTTGTCCACATCGGCTCCGGCTTCGAGCAATGCCTTTACGTTTTCATCTTGCTCAAATCGAATTGCATTTAGCAGAGGGGTATCTCCCGCATCATCCCGCACATCAATCCTGGCACCGGCCTTGATTAACATTCGAACGATTTCAGTATCTCTGCGCATTGCAGCGGCGCCGATTGGTGTGTAGCCAACACTCCCCTTAACATTGACATCGGCGCCCAACTCGATCAACCGGCGCACAATGTCGCGATTCGCATAATACGAGGCCATCAGGATGGCGCTATTGCCCCCATTGTCGAGTGCATTCGGATTGGCCCCCATTTCGAGCATCATCTTGAATATTCTCAAGTCCCCGCGCGCAGATGCGTTGATCAAGTTAAGATCATTATCTGTTGCTGCTAAAGCCGATTCGCTCCCAAGCAGAAAACAGAAAATGAGCGCTCCAGTAAAAGCAATTAATTGCTTAACGTGCATAATTGTTTGGCAGAATTATTTTTTGTTGTATGCTGAATTTTCCCCGGAAGGCGATTCTAGCTATTATTTGTGTCATTTAAATTAATGCTATATGACAATCAGTTTGTTGAGATCTCAGGATAGCCATAATCTAAGAATAGACTTATGCCGTACCCAATAGCTTTCTTCAGCACAAATTATCCGACGAGCTATTAACCCAAATAATCCATTAGGCGCAATACGATATGATTTGCCTGTATCCGTTCGTCCCATAGAGCTTTTGGTCGGGCACCCGCCTGAGCTTGTCGAAGGACTCTGGTTGCGTAGCTGGTGGTTCGACAAGCTCACCACGAACAGCCTAATGGATTATTACTACACCTCCGCGTTAATGAATTGTATTTCAACAATCGGCACAAGCTGTTTTACCGGTTGTTGTGTCTTCGCAAATTTTTCCATGCCCCCACAACAAATAAAAACCCCGCCGAAGCGGGGATAAGATCACTACGGATGGTAATGATTAGATGCTGAAATTACCATCCGATTTCTTATTGCGGAACATGAATCCGATAGAGCACAGACCGATAAGCATCATAGCGTAGGTATCAGCTTCGGGTACGGCGGCGATCACGCCAGGCGAGCCGATTTCAAGTCCAGTTGCCGAGAGAGAAGCACCATTGGTACCGACAACACTCTTCTGAGTGAGAGTCGTATTGTTTAAACCCGCCGCATTGTCGAAGGTGGCAATGGGACTACCACTATCAACACCGATAGCAACGCTGGCCACCAATGCTGAAGAAGTGCTGCTACCGCTGAAAATATTTACCATGTCTGCGGTTTGACTCAAACCGTAATTCGTACCGTCGTTATAAGTACCAAAGGACAGCCCGGCAGGTACATTGCTACCGAACCAGGCTTGTTCGAAATTCGCGATAAGCGTGCTTGAGCTTGAGGCAGAAGCAGAACTTTCGAGGAAAATGACCGATTGACCCGCCGCGATGCTCGTACCGGTAACGGTGGTAAGAGCGGCCGCCCCGAAAGTTTTGTTACCTCCGGAAAGATTTCCGATAGAGATCGTAGTGCCGGCAGCATACGGAGTGGTCGTATTAGAAGCCGCGTGGTTGTCGACCATTGTCCACCCAGCGATGCTTTGACTTGTCGTACCGGTGTTCGTCAGTTCGAACCAGTCAGCGCTATAGCCGTCTGTAGAATTGCTACCATACGGATCAACTTCAGAGATGACAACTGCAGCAGAAACATTCCCGGCTGCTACAGCAGCAGCGGTAACAACCGCTGCCAGCAGCAGGTTTTTCATGTTGCTTTTCGTGTTAGTTGATTTCATGATTGTCCTTTGGTATTGGTTAAAAAATTATAGTTTCCCAGCGGCTTGTTTCTGCTTCCGCCGACGTGACAAGAAACCCACCGAAGCCAAGCCGATAAGCATCATGGCGTAGGTATCCGCTTCGGGCACGGCGGCAACAGGAGCAAACGCAACACCACGAATCGAGGTACCGGCTGCTGCCGCGTCCAGAGTTGTGAATGTTTCGCTGCTGACTTGAGATATCGAGGTGGCACTCAGGGTGTCCGTGATTCCATACAAAAAGCTTGGCGAAAGTTCATTCAGCCCGTAGCTGGTAGCGAACAATTGCACCTGACCATTCACCACCGTACCCGTCAGTCCCAGCAGACCCGTCACCCCAGCTGCGGTAGGCGTGTTTGCGTTGGCAGTTGCGTTGCTCACCAAATTCAAGCCACTGGAGAGATCATAGGCCAGCGTCCAGGTACCGTTGGTCTGCACCCATTTCTGCAACCCACCCTCACCCAATGCAGCTGCACCGGCAGTCCCATTCTTGGGTGCACCGCTATCGGCCACGTACATGACAGTGGAACTGGCCATAAAAAACTGCTCAGGGCTGAGATAGACAAATTTACCGTTTCGAGAGCTGTTTACCGTATTGTCCAAGCCGGCAGTCAGATTGATCGAGCCGTTGTTGCCACCCAACGACAATGGACTGGCGGGCGGCGTGACGTGGGTCGTTATGAGACCCGCAGAAGAGGTCGGCAAGCTACTGGTGGAGTTTGTCAGCGTGCTGACATTGGTGAAGTTTTGCCCGCCGCTGCCGGATGGGTTTACATCGCGTGAAACATAAAGCGTATTTCCACTGCCGTTGTTAATGATCGAAACCACGCGGGTATCTGTAGTGTTATCGACTACCGTTGCTGTACTGGCACCAAGAGTGGCATAAGCCACACCCTGTGTTGGATCAGTTTTGCTGGACGCTTGGCCAGAGATGTAGAAAGAAGTGCCATCGACCGTCGCCACGCTACGCGGATTGTTCTGGTTGTACACGCCAGTCAAAGCGGTACTGGTATCAACACTTGCATTAGCGCCGATCAATGCCACCACGCGAGATACCGTGGTGACGGGGGTGCCAGTCTGATTGTCTGCGGTGAGGCTCGTGGTTTGCCCAAGTGCGGCGGTGCCGTAAGTAGACAGTGACGCAGCGTTGAAAGTTGCGGCATTCACACCGTATCCCATCATGGTCAGGTACTGGCCGTTCGTAGATTGCTGCAGGATGCCTTCCGAGGCCGACCCATATTCTCCAGAAATCGCTGATTGATTACCGCTACTTGTCTGAGACAAGGTCAACGAACCGGCAAATAAGGCAGAGGTATCATTTGCGCCGAGCTGTAGCTGTTGCAGTACGATAGGTGCAGCCGTGTCAAGTCCTCCACCGTTGTAGGAAGAGACCGTGCTGATAACGAGGTCGCCTGCTGTAAATGAGGTCAGATCAGCCATCGCCGACTGTGAAAAAGCAAGCGCTCCAATAAGTATCGTGGTTGCTGACATTGACTGGTAATGCTTTGACATACGACAAGCTTGCATAAAAACTTCTCCAAGGGTTAGTCAACAACCTGACAGGCTGAAAATAAAAGGGAATCCCTGCCCTCTAATAACTTTAGGGTTGGTATTCGGGATTACGAGAGGATGATAAATGAAGCTAGTGTCAGCAATATTAAGGTGGAGTAGTCCGAACGGATCATTTTATGATTGAGGATTGCTCCACTAATATCTCATTCATACCGAACAAGGTCCGTCATATACCTCAAATGGCATCAGCAGCTTATTTAAGCGCGCCTGCCATCGAACAGAGATAAGTGGAATCCCCCTCAAGGACATTCGCGCAAAAGCCGCGACGGATGCAAAGAGTCAGGAATGCAGCCAAGATCAAATCCAGATCGGCCTCGCCCACATAGATGCGGGTGCAACGTGCGATTACATCCGTCCGTCGCTACGAAGTTCCAGTAAGTGAGGTAATTTATAGCTGCCGAAGTAGAGAAAAACGAGGAATATTAGATAGCCATCTAATATTTTTCTAACTTGAATTGAGCGCTACTCACGCAACAAATTGACTTGACTGGTCGGGGCGAGAGGATTCGAACCTCCGACCACTTCACCCCCAGCGAAGTGCGCTACCAGGCTGCGCTACGCCCCGAAGGCGCGGATTATAGCAGAGAAAATTACATGAAAAAAAGTTTGCATCCTGTTCCGGGGAGGACTACAGTTTAACCGCGACATAATGATGTGTGAGGACTACTTGCCAGCGTGACTGTCCCGCTGGTCACGTCGCTCGCAAGTATTCGAAGCTGCACTGTCTGGCACTGCATCCTGAAACAGGAGGGAGATTCAAAATGAATCATAATAAGACCATCGAACCAATGCTGCATGAAGAGGATGAACAGGCGCGCCTGATCGAACGCCCGGATGGTTTCTATTGGCAGAATAAACTCACTGAAAAACTGTACGGCCCTTTTTCTACCCTGATCGAAGCGATGGAAGATACCCAATATCAGGAAGAGAGTGATTACGAGGAAGGTGCATCCCTCCACGAAGCAGAAGCGGAGATCGGCATAGCCGACTGGATTGATCCTGACACTGGCGAACTCGCCGAAGGTTCAACTCCACATTTCAGTGACCAATAAGCGCCCAGCCCTGAAATAATATTGTTGAATCGCATTAACCATTAGCATCCGCCTTTCCCTCTTGATTCCCGTCTAGCTGCCCCAAAATAAGTAGCATCGTTCACAACGAGACTGCCATGCAAAATATACGTCCAGCCGCCGTTTCCGGCCTGTTCTATCCAGACAATCCGGGCATACTGGCGCGTGACGTGCGCGATATGCTCGCTACGGCACACTCATCCGGGCTAAGCCCCAAAGCTTTGATTGTGCCGCATGCGGGCTATGTCTATTCAGGAGCCATCGCCGCCAGCGCCTATGCAGCACTGAAAAATGTCGCGCCGCACATCCGGCGTGTGGTGCTGCTTGGCCCCACCCATCGCGTAGCGGTGCGCGGACTGGCATTGCCCGGCACTGACGCTTTCGCCACGCCGCTCGGCACCGTGCAGGTGGATTCAGCGGCAGCGAAAATCATCGCCCATCTGCCGCAAGTCGTGACCGGCCCACAGGTACATGCGCAGGAGCACTCGCTTGAAGTGCAACTACCTTTCTTGCAGACCGTGCTGACGGATTTCAAACTGCTGCCCTTGGCTGTTGGCATGGCCACAGCGGAAGAAATCGCCGAGGTGCTGGAACTGCTGTGGGGCGGGGACGAAACTCTGATCGTAATCAGCTCCGATCTTTCCCACTATCTGCCCTACGACACGGCCAAGCGCGTGGACGGTTCCACTGCGCAAAGCATCCTTGATCTGAAGCAGGGAATTTTGCACGAACAGGCGTGCGGCGCAACACCGATCAACGGCTTGCTCCTTTGCGCACGCCGCCACCATCTCACCCCGCATCTGCTCGACCTGCGCAATTCCGGCGACACGGCTGGGCCACGCGATGGCGTAGTGGGTTACGCTGCATTCGCTTTCACCGCTTCCGATAATCAGGAGAAAACCCTTGGACACTGAGCGCGGAAAAATCTTGCTGCCGATTGCGCGCGCCGCGATTTCTCGCGCCCTGAACATACCCAAAGCAGCGGATGAAACTGCGCCGTGGCTAGCCAAACATGGGGCATGCTTCGTCACCCTCACCCAGCACGGCGAGTTGCGCGGCTGCATCGGTTCGCTGCAAGCGTATCGCCCCTTGCTTGATGACATCAAGAGCAATGCCGTGTCTGCCGCCCTACGTGACCATCGCTTTACGCCGTTGAGCACAGCAGAACTCGACATCACCGTGATCGAGATTTCGCTACTGTCGCCGACCCAAGCGATGACCTTCCAAAACGAGGCCGATGCGCTGGCGCAATTGCGCCCCAATGTGGACGGCGTGGTGTTCGAATGTCGCAACTATCGCAGCACATTTTTACCGCAGGTATGGGAACAGTTACCGCAACCGCAAGAGTTTATGGCACACCTCAAACACAAAGCCGGGCTGCCGGTAGACTTCTGGTCGCCGGAAGTGAAACTCTCGCGCTATACCGTAGAAAAATGGAAGGAGTGAACCATGGACGCCCCCATACTTGCAGATGAACGCTACCCGGCCAAATACTGGCACAAGCTGGACGATGGGCGCCTGCAATGCGACATCTGCCCGCGCGACTGCAAGTTGCACGAGGGACAGCGCGGCGCCTGTTTCGTGCGTGGCATGGCGGATGGACAGATGGTGCTCACCACCTATGGCCGCTCGTCCGGTTTCTGCATCGACCCCATCGAGAAAAAGCCGCTCAATCACTTCTATCCCGGCTCCAGCGTGTTTTCATTCGGCACCGCCGGCTGCAACCTTGCCTGCAAATTCTGCCAGAATTGGGATATTTCAAAATCGCGCGACATGGATCGCCTGATGGATCGCGCCTCGCCCAAGGCCATCGCACAGGAAGCCAAGAAACACGGCAACAAGAGCGTAGCTTTCACCTACAACGATCCGGTGGTATTTTTCGAGTATGCGCTGGATACGGCGGATGCATGCCATGACCAAGGGTTGAAGACGGTAGCCGTGACCGCCGGTTATATACATGATGCGCCGAGGCGCGAGTTCTACGCCAAGATGGATGCCGCCAACATCGACCTGAAAGGCTTTACCGACGAGTTCTACGTCAAGCTTACCGGCGCACATTTGCAACCGGTGCTGGATACGCTGGCCTACGTCCACCACGACACGGATTGCTGGCTGGAGATCACCACCCTGCTCATCCCCGGCTATAACGATTCCGATTTAGAACTTACAGCGCTTTCCAAATGGGTAAAACAGGAATTGGGATCGGATGTGCCGCTACACTTTTCCGCCTTCCATCCGGACTGGAAGATGACTGACGTATCGCCCACTCCACCCGCCACCCTGACCCGCGCCCGCCGCATCGCGCTGGATGCCGGGCTACACCATGTCTATACCGGCAACGTGCACGACATCGACGGCGGCACCACGTTTTGCGCTTCGTGCCACACCCCGCTCATCGTGCGCGACTGGTATCAGATCAACGAATATCGCGTGACCGAAAATGGAACTTGCCCGCAGTGCAAAGCCGCATTAGCGGGGCATTTCGGAAGATTTGAGAAGCAATTTGGCAGGCAGCGCATCCCGGTCACCGTGGCAACAAGGTGAGCGCAACAGATAGCGTGATTTGTAGGATGTGGTGAGCTTACGAACCGCATCAATCTCGAACGATGCGGTTCCTTCGTCACCGCATCCTACGCGTGCTTATTTTCTATCTCTTTTTTTGCATTTTTTCCCTTGGGTGTTAGTAGTTCGGCGGGTAAATTTCCCACATGTGATAAATAACAGTAAGAACACATACAGCCGTCGTTTCCTGGAAGTGGAAGATCATCAGTAAACTTTGCTTCGTGGTCATCAATGAAACCCTTCTCGATAGCCCAGTTACCGCGAATCAAATAAACCTTTTTATCGCGCTCTTTGTGCATAGGCTCTTCGCAGTCGTAGAAACGCCAACGTGCGGCAATTGCACCATTAGATTCTGCGATTATGCGATTTATTTCATTCCTGAAATTGCTGCGTTTAGCATAAAAATAATATTTATCCCATTTAGAAAATGACTTGAGAATCTGCCTTACACTACGAGCCTCATCACGAAATGATTTTTCCTTTGTGCCACCAAGCGGGATAGACCGTGCCCACTGTTCAAACGTATTCAATGCAGCAAGTAATTCTCGCTGACGAAATTGCCCGGCTTGAACTTTCGCATCGTTAATGCAGGAGTCGAATGCGCGCCGTATCCTGGGCAATAACAATTCAAATTTTCCCCCCATTCCGAAACCTGTAATAGCGGTGGCCTGCTTGTCGTCTGAACTGACGATGCTATGCATCGGCAATCCTCTCACTTCGATGATTCGATCTAGGTAGTTTTGGTGATAGCGCTGCACGGTATCACTTGCATCGGTTGGCGACGTGGCTGCTTCATCAAGAACTCGCTCCAGTTCATCCCGCCAACTTTTGATAATGGCTGGAGCCGAGCCCTTTTTTAGCAACTCATTTATTGCTGCGTTGATAGCTGCTGCAAGGGTTTTTGAATCCATGGTTAAGAACCAATTGATAAATGCAATTAAATCGCTTTCACATTCGCAATATTTTTAGTTAGATGAACAAATGCTCACTGAACTGCGAACTCAGCCCATTTTGGATGCGCTTTTATAAAATTATCACTGACAGCAATTTCGATGAGATTGTCGAAGGGCACCTCTCGCTCCACGGTTAAATATATTTCATGAGATTCGTCTGCCCACGAGTTATATTCATTATTAAATTTTTGTTTAAGGTCAATGGGGATATTAAATTTCATTAAATTACTCCAACATAAATTCAAACCGTATAAGGCGTAATGTAGGGTGCCAATAAGCGAAGCACGTTGCACCGAATGCTCTAATTCTATTTGAACCGAAAGCTAATCAAAAACGGGGATTGTCCATACATGGACAATCCCCCATTCCATCACGGAAGCAGCGAACGCATCACTTTACCCATTTCCGCCGGGTTGCGCGTAATGTGGATGCCGCATTCTTCCATCACTGCCAGCTTGTCTTCGGCGCCGCCCTGACCGCCGGAGATGATCGCACCGGCATGGCCCATGCGCTTGCCTTCGGGCGCGGTGATGCCAGCGATAAAACCTACTACAGGTTTCTTCATATTGGCCTTGATCCAGCGCGCGCATTCTTCCTCGTCGCTACCGCCGATCTCGCCTACCATTATTACCGCATCGGTATCCGGGTCATCATTGAACAGCCTCATCACATCGACGTGCTTCATGCCGTTGATCGGATCACCACCGATGCCAACGCAGGATGACTGCCCTAGACCCAGCGCAGTGAGTTGTCCAACCGCTTCATAGGTCAGCGTGCCGGAGCGCGACACCACGCCGATGCGGCCTTTCTTGTGGATGTGTCCCGGCATGATGCCGATCTTGATTTCGTCCGGAGTAATCAGTCCCGGACAATTCGGGCCGATCAATAGCGTGCGTTTGCCCTGCATCTTGTAGCGCGTCCTCAGCATATCATGCACCGGTATGCCTTCGGTGATGCAGATCACCAAATCCAGATCGGCTTCGACGGCTTCATCAATCGCGGCAGCCGCATAGGGGGGCGGCACATAAATTACCGACACTGTTGCACCGGTCTGCGACTTGGCATCTTTCACACTGTTGTAAATGGGAATACCCTCATAGCTCTGCCCTGCTTTTCCCGGGGTCACGCCCGCGACGAAACATTGTGCTCCGTTCGCATAAGCCTTGCAGTGTGTGGTGTGGAATTGACCAACCTTGCCGGTCATCCCTTGCGTCATTACTCGTGTATTTTTATCAATCAGAATTGCCATTATTATTTTCCCCTCGCAGCAGCCACAACCTTCTCTGCCGCATCTGCCATATCGCTGCCGGAAATAATCGGCAGGCCGGATTCAGCCAGAATCTTCTTGCCCAGATCGACATTGGTGCCTTCCAGACGCACCACCAGAGGCACGCTCAGATGCACCTCGCGCGCTGCCGCCACTACGCCTTCGGCGATCACATCGCAGCGCATGATACCGCCGAAAATATTCACCAGGATCGCACGCAGTTTTGGATTCTTCAACATCAACTTGAACGCTTCGGTGACTTTTTCCTTGTTCGCGCCTCCACCCACATCGAGAAAATTCGCCGGACTGCCGCCGTACAACTTGATGATGTCCATGGTCGCCATCGCCAGACCCGCACCATTCACTAGACAGCCGATGTCGCCATCCAGTGAGATGTAACTAAGATCAAACTTGGAAGCCTCAATTTCAGCAGGATCTTCTTCATCGAAATCTCGATACGCGACAATTTCAGGATGGCGATACAGCGCATTGCTGTCGAAATTAAATTTCGCATCCAGCGCCCGCACACGCTGATCTGCCGTAATCACCAGCGGATTGATTTCTGCCAGCATCGCATCCTTCTCCACAAAGGCACGATACAAGCCTTGCAAAGTGGCGCGCGCTTCAGCCAGCGCCGCCTCGGGTATGCCAATCTTGCGCGACACATCATCGCACTCGGCATCGGTCAATCCCGCTACCGGGTCTATCCATATCTTGTGTATTTTTTCTGGCGTGTGCGCGGCGACTTCTTCAATATCCATACCGCCTTCGCTGCTGGCCATTAGCGCCACGCGTTGCGTGCTGCGGTCGACCACCATGCCGATGTAATATTCTTTAACGATCTGCGCGCCTTCCTCGATCAGCAAACGCCTGACCTTCTGTCCTTCCGGGCCAGTCTGATGCGTCACCAGTTGCATCCCCAGAATCTGGTTGGCGTATTCGCGCACTTGATCCAGCGACTTCGCCACTTTCACGCCACCGCCCTTGCCGCGACCGCCCGCATGGATCTGCGCCTTCACCACCCACACTGCACCGCCTAATTCCTTTACCGCAGCCACTGCCTCTTCAACGCTGAAACAGGCTATGCCACGCGGTGTCGGCACGCCGAATTGGCGGAGAATTTCTTTACCTTGGTATTCGTGAATTTTCATATTTAACCCTGTATAAATCCCGCACCTAAACCGATCCTATAGTTTCTAGAATGATTTTACAGAAATATTTTGGAAGACGTAGAGGATTATGGAAAATAGTCACTTCGTTGCAGCAGGTCATCACCCATCTTCCGAACCAAATAAAAAAGCCCAACACAAGGCTGGGCTTTTTTATTTATAAGGAGTCTGACGATGACCTACTTTGGCTATGGCCGCCCCGCTGGGGCTTAACATTCGAAGGCGAATGTTAGCCAACGCCGCAACAAGCCGCTG
>Ga0302274_10002445_pt1 | contig 17019 bp, 16 predicted proteins | sample III_Bog_N2_1_FD_198755 | JGI IMG/M metagenome (GOLD analysis project Ga0302274, IMG submission 198755) | Peat permafrost microbial communities from Stordalen Mire near Abisko, Sweden - III_Bog_N2_1 | ecosystem: Environmental > Terrestrial > Soil > Wetlands > Peat | place: Sweden: Abisko...
TAACGATGGCGGCCAGGCACGGCCGAACGGTGCCCCGTGCGACCGGAGTCACCGTGATGATCCTCACCTCGCCGTCGCGCAGAATCATTCGAGGTGCCATAGCCCAAGCGTAAGGACTGCGCGACGAAAAATCACTACATTGCCCGTGAAAGTCGTGTGAATTAACGGCTAGACGTTGCGCATTTGGTGCGCCGCCATGTCGAAATACCCGTGCAGTTCGTTGAACTGGTCCTCGCTCAGGCCACCGTGTTCGCGCTCGAGAGCGGTCGCCATCGCATCGAGCCACGCGTCGCGCGCCGCTCGATTGATGCGAAAAGGGACGTGGCGCATCCGAAGGCGAGGGTGCCCGCGTTCTTCGAAGTAGCGCTTAGGTCCGCCCCAGTACTGCTCCAGGAACATCTCGAAATGCCGCTTCGAATCGGTCAAATCCTCGGGGTACATCGGGCGCAGAAGATCGCTTTTCTCGACCTCGGCGTAGAAGTTCGCGACCAGGCGTTCAAAAAACGCGTGACCACCGACCTGGTCGTAAAACGTCTCCTCCACCCCTCCACGCTAATGGCGTGACCTAGACTCCTTCGGGTCTCGCACGAGACGTGCGGGTGTAGCTCAATGGTAGAGCTCCAGCCTTCCAAGCTGGCCATGCGGGTTCGATTCCCGTCACCCGCTCTCAAGATTTTCGTTGAGAGTCCAATAGTTTCAAGCACTTTCGAGTGACCACGAGTGACCACGAGTGACCGCGAGTGACCGCTGTGAAGTGCCCATAGGTGCCCAAACTATATTCTGGAGTGCCCAAAGGTGCCCAGACGTGAGTTCCAGACGATCCAATTCGGCTTCCAAAAATGACGAGATCTAGCGTTTGAAGGTAAGAAACTTTGAGACGGGACTTACGCCGGAGGTTCGTCGATTGGCTTGGCGATCGCACCGAGTGCGTCAGCGATAATTCGATCGCGATCTTTGGTCGCGTGCTGATAGCGCATCGCGGCTACTGACGACGAGTGTCCCGCGCGATGCATCAATTCAACCGTCGTCGCACCTGTCGCGGCTGCCAGGGTCAAGCCCGTGTGCCTTAGGTCGTGCAGGCGCAGATCATTTCGACCGACCTTCGTGCGCGCACGCTGCCAGGCGACCTGTAAAACGTTCCCCGTCAACGGCACGCCGGTAATGCCTCGGAAGACGAAGGCATCAATTTCGGGACCGGTGAAACGGTCAAGGTGATCACGGAGTCTCAGAATCAGGAATTCTGGAACGGCAATAGTACGTCGCCCCGCGTCCGTTTTAGGCTCTTTGACGAGGGATTTTCCCTTCATCGTGATGGTTCGACTCTGTTCAACTCTCAGCGAACCGTTAGCGAGGTCGATGTCCTTTCGCCTGAGCCCAAGCAACTCCGCGCGACGAAGTTGACACCACGTCGCGAGCAACACTATGAGACGAAGATGTTCTGGCATTGCCGCTTCCAGCGCTTCAACCTCGCGAACGGTCGCCACCGGGCGCTCTGCGGGCCGCTCCACTCCCCCTCCGGCGACTTTGCACAGTGACGAAACGAGGAGGCCGTCGGTGACCGCGGTTCTCAAGATTGCAGAAAGTAGTCGATACGCCTTGGCTGCGGTCGAAGGATGATCCCGAGCGAGACTGGCATGCCAACTACGAATCTTCGACGGAGCCAGACCTATGAGTGTTGCGTTGCCCAGAGAGGGCATGATGTGGCTCTCGAGCAGATAGGTGTAAAGCTCATTCGTACGGAACGCCAGGTCGTTGCGTTGGTCGAGCCACTCTTTGGCGTACACGCGAAGCGTCATCCTGCCGGCGCGAGGATCGATCCACACACCGCGGCGAAGATCGGATTCGATCGTTGCGAGGCAAGCGAGTGCGTCGGCTTTGAATTTGTACGCCCCCGCCGAGTACATGCGACCTTCGACGCGATAGACGACTTGCCAACGTCCGGATGACCGTTTGCGAACCGTTCCAAAGTGCCGCCTCGTCGTCATCGCGGGGTCGCCGGCTCGTGATCTCTATTGGGCACCTCACTCCAACGGTCGTGGTGAATCGATGTACGCCGTCCCTTTGGAGCGAATTCAGCGGGAGAAACCTCAGATTGGAGTCACTTCGGACTTCGCGCGTTCCCTGGCGCGGGCTTCCGCTTTGAGTTCCCGTTCGAAATTGAAGAACAGCTCCGCGAGCTGGGTGGTCCGAGGATCGTCGTAGCCACGACCTTCGAAGTGAAATGTGCCCTCGACGGGGTCGCCATCCCGTTCGCCGGCCATGTACTCAGTTCGAGCGCTGCGGAGGGCTGCAAAGGTGGTTGAGAATGCCCTCGACTTGGTTATCAGTTGCCCCGTGAACCCAAAGGTGTGGGCGTGTTCCTTCAGTCGCAATGATTCGTACTTCGCATCACCGCCCAGATCCCAGGCTGTGAGAGCCAACCGCCGCAAGTGAGGATCGTCGACCAGTGTCACGATCTGACGTCGCGCGCGAAACTGTCGAGCCAACTCCTTTGAACCATCTGTAGTTTTCGCCGCATACTTGGCAACGTAGGCGGCCACCTTGACGGCCTCCTCTTCGCGGTGCGCTAGGTCCTGGATGTCGTAGACGCGACCCCACCGAAGTGGTCGTCCGTCAATATCGGGCGCCTGCGCTCTCTCGATCGAAGAGCGAACGACCCGTTGAAGTAGTTCAACCGTCGCCCAATTTGGAGGTTCAACATCAATCGATTTGGGTCCATCCAGACGCAGCACGCAGTGGAAGTGAGCTAGACCACGACGCTGCACCTCTGCCACCTTCAAATAGTGCAATTGAGCGACCGTGCCCAAATTTGGTTGCCCAACGCCTCCCTCCGCGGCCAACAACCGACGTATTAGTTGGATGGTGTTGTTCCACAACCTTGACGCGTGGGCGTTCCACAGGACGGCGCCGCGATAGTTGAAGCATTTATCGCACAGTGGGCGACCAAGTGCGACGTCTTGTTCAGTGTGTTGCCGTGAACACGAAGTTGGCCGACCATGGACGCATTGGGTTCTAGTGGAACGGGATCGGGCTACGCAACTCCCGCTATCTCGAATCGTGTGGACGGCACCGAATGACGGAGCCGTCAACGTGACGAAGAGTCGCGGATGCGTACCGACGACGACAGGCGTGCCTTTGCCACCCACTAGTCCGGTGGACACGAGAATCCAAGTGTCAGCTCTGTAGAGGTACGAGCACGCCGGACAGACAACTTCACGCCGGTCTTTGCACGCAATCCGCAGATCACGTTCTGAAACTTCGCCAGTCGCAGTATTGATGATCTCACCACGAAGGCGAATGGGGTGTGAACAGTTGCTCGAACCTTGGAGTTCTCGAACTAACTTCGCAGCTTCCTCGGCGTTCACGATCAGTGCGACTCAGTATCGAGACCGACATCGTGCGATCGCTCAATAGAATCGCACTCCAACTTCTCGATTACCGCACAAGTCTCTTCTACAAATTCTGAATTTCTGACCACCGAGTCCCCCATTTCGAAGCGAACGATTCTCGCCCTACTCAAAGGTTCCTCAATATTGGTCAATTTGGAATCGACTTTGAGGATTCCAATTAATGTTCTCTAACCCTTTATTTCAACGATTTTGATGGTCGTCTAGTCCGCCCGCTTGGCCGACTTGGCGCTTCGCGCCCGCCGGCCGCGGGGGATGGGATTCCAGAAGAAGCAAGACCCTGAGGGTCGATTTGAGGAACTCTTCTTTACGTTGTCAAGCGCTACGATATGCTGACGCGTAACTTGCCATTACGTCAAGGCAATCAACAATGCTAAATGAGTAGCGGTCGGAGCCAGATCGTGTTGAGTGAGTTGTCCCTAATGCCTAGGACCGTGTCTGAAGCAACGAGAATCTGCCTTTCGTCATCGAGGTTGTCTTCTGAAACTCGAACCCATCCAGATGTTGAGTCGAATGTTGTCTTCCACCTTCCAACTTCGGCGATCTTGAGACTCACTCCCCGATTCAATGAAACATCACCACTGAGTCGCACCACTCCCGCTTCCTGACTTGGAGCAGTGACGGGACCAGTTTCCCATCGTGATTTCGGATGTAGTCCCCAAATATAAAGAATGGCAGTCGAATCGACGCTTACTTCAATCTGAAGCGTGCCAATCAACAAGCTGGTCACGCCACCATTGCCAACTCGGTCCGATAGGTCAACGGGTGATCCAGCTTCGAAGCGAAATGAGTACTCAGACTCGAGGTAGAAAAGTAGCCCTCCAAGCGCATCGCCCTCACTGGCCGAAAATTCGAGTGGCATACGTCACTTGCCTACAAATCCAAAGTGAAGGATTGTCATTGTTTTCAGATTCACCACGAGCTCGTAAGTTCCTTCGTTGTCAGATTCGTTGTAGCCTCGCACATCCCAACGAACAGAGTCTGGCGCACCGCCTGGATCCGCCACAGGATCCCCCGAGTCAATGATGTTCTGAATGGTGAGTACTGATCGCTGATATGGCCGGTCGATTCTTGCTCCGTCCTTCACATACTTTTCCATTTCTTGTTGAATCGTGTCTGTCACTTTGAGCTCTGTCGCCTTGATCTTCGTATCGTTGTTATTTTCCTTTGAGCCAACATTTCCACCAGAGTTTCCTTCTTCGGGCTCCGTTTCACCAGCCCATCCATCCGGGTCTGGTGCTTCAAGTTCGTTGAACATCTCTCCGTCGGCTTCTGGCGTGAGTCCTAGTGGATCCTCCTCGTTCAATGGATCGTCATTCGTGAACACGTACGGCTGATTCGTCGTCGCGACGTCCGGGTCGATCGACAAGAACTGATCGGTCGCCGGATCGTAGTAGCGGTTGATTGAGCATTCTGATGCGAACGTCGTAGTGGGCCCTGTTCCAGGCGGCCATGACCAGGACTTTTACGGAAACGAGACGCGAAAATAATCTTACGGTGACGACCAACGTCGACTCGACTCTCATGACGCAATGACATTGCAACGGCTTCGCATCGTCACGTGACGACTGCCAGAAATTTACCGACCACCGCGTTCGCGGTTACGAAGTGCTGGCGTCGATTCTTTTCAGTTCGGCCACGGCCACGCGCAGAGCCGGCAGTCTCTCGCCGATCACCGCCTCCACGACCGCGAAATCCGTGTCGTGGTAGTGATGGACGAGGACGTCGCGCATGCGCGCGATCTGTTTCCACTCGACCTCGGGTCGCTGGTCGAGCAGGGTCGTATCGATGTGCTTGACCGCTTCGCCAATCTCCATGAGACGTGCACGGCAGGCGTCGTAGACAACACCTTGGTGCAAATCACCTTCGGCGACATACTCACCAATGGCTGCAATGGCGTCTTCAATGTCGCTCAGACGCTCTTGATTACGTCTCGTCACAAACTGACGGCCTCGGCGACGACCTCGTCACGCACAAAAGGCCGAAGACCTTGGAGCGTGCACACGTCAACCCTCACACCCAGCTCCTCTTCGAGATCACATCCAAGCGCAAGAATGTCGAGCGGATGAGCTTCCTCGTCGAACTCGACGAGGAAATCGACATCACTTGAAAGAAAGTCGTCGCCCCGGACCACGCTGCCAAAGACACGGACGTTCTTCGCGTGGTGACGCCGCGAAATCGCGAGCACGGCGTCACGATGCTCGAGCACGAGGGTGCCCAGTCGCGAGGTCGATTTAAGTTCGGATTCCATACCCGCCATTCTACCGGCGTCCCTGTCTTTTATGAAGAAAAACCGACCACGAGCCATCACGAAGCGTGCGACCGTTTCCTGACCTCAGGGTCACACTGAGTGAACTTCCTGGAGTTTCACCATCGTCAATCTCACTCGACTAAATGCCGCACGTAGAGAAACTCGCAGAGCTTGTTGCGCTGACCAGTTGAAGTCGCCCTTGGTGGGCGATAACCAAACTTTCTACTAACTCGTCGTTAAGTCAGAAGGTTTGGCGATTTGACAAGTTTGGTTAGTTACTTTTTCGGAGGAGAATCACGATTGAATTGATTTTGATTGACGCGCGCGGACCAGCGCAAGCGAAGAGAATATTAGCGCTGGAATAAGTGCGAATGAGCCCCATGGGCCATTAAATCGATCAACCAAATTGATCATTAAAAAAATAATGAGGAAGACGATTATCGAAACACGATTATTCGCCCAACTAGCGCACCACAAATCCAGTCCAGTCTCTCCTCTCGTCAATCGAATTTCGCGCATTCGAGTTGGAAAGGCGTCACGCGACTCAAGAGCATGCCTAAATCTGATCTCATAACGGAACAGATGCGTTGGCCCATACCCGAAACGCTCCATTAGCGCAGCAGCCACTTTCTCATCCTCAATTCTTCCGTCCAACAAACAGAAATGTGAGATCCGTCACCGTTGCCCCAATTCCTACATTGGCAGAAAATCCTCCGACAAACGCATTATTCGGGAACAGTCCCCCGAGCTCAGAAAGTCCTCCCAATGCTCCTCCGACGCATGCTGCGCGATTTCCCTTGAAACAACTTGAAGAGTCTGTCGCAACAGCATAGAAGCCAACAATCGCGCCCGTAACTGCAAGTTCCGGAGATGCCAACACCAACGCCGTTACGGTAACGCCAGCCGCGAGAGCTCCAATCCCGACAGTCGCAATCTCGCGCACGACTTTGTTTTTGACGACGTCAGCCGCAAGATGTACACCAGATTTCACAGGGTCAATCACAAGTGTTTTCACCGTAGACGAAATGAAACCAGAGAGATCGCCGCCCGAACAGCCCTTCTTTCCGCATAGTTGCTTTTGTAAAAAGACTGGTACGCCTGCAAGGCCCAACGGATCTTCCGCATTCAACGGATCGTCATTCGTGAACACATACGGCTGGCCCGTCATCGCGACATCAGCGTCGATACTCAAGAACTGGTCCGTCGTCGGGTCGTAGTAGCGGTTGTTTCAGCAATTCCTTGAATTACATCTCGCTCGCTTTCGCAAAACTGCCAATGGTCTGGATTTTTACGGGGTCGGACGGGACAAAAGCCTTTGCCATCAGAGGATCATTGCAATGCTTCGTTTGAAATCGTGTCTTCAACTTTCCAATCGACGCGACTGCTCCGCCGGGTGACATCGGGAGTGAACTTCTTGAAGCTTGGCCATCGAGACCCTCGTGTAGCCCATTGTCGTTTCTAACTTTTGATGTCCAAGCATCTCGGCGATGTGACGCACGTCTGCACCTGCATCAAGCATCAATGTCGCCGTCGTGTGACGAAAAAGATGGCAACTGCCATGTTTCGTTGGCGCACCAGATTTGACATACGCAGCAACGAGACGTGACATTACGTCCGGAGCGATCGCGCCACCCGTCACACTGAGAAAAAGTGTGTCGACGTTTGTTCGTCGCTCGAGCTTCGGTCGGACATCGTTCAAGTATCGAGTTACCCATGACCGTGCACGTTCGCCGATCGGTACGAATCGATCGCGTGCTCCCTTACCTTGACGGACGAATAGAGAACCGCGAGAAAAGTCGATGTCGGAAACTCGGAGATTCGTCAATTCCGTTCGTCGGATTGCGGTCGAATAAAACACTTCCATCACGGCTCGATCACGCGCTCCCAAATCCGTACTGGTATCCGGACCGGCGAGAATCGACTCGACCTCTTCAACACTCAGCACAGCCTCAGGCAATCGATGTTCCGTCTTCGGCAATTCCAATGAGGACGCCGGATTGAATGGAATCATTCCTGAACGCGCGAGCCACGAGAAGAGACCAATCACCGGAATCAAACGTTGCACTTGCGTCTTAAAAGAGAGTGGCTGCCCGTCTTGCTTTTTGGAATGAAAGAGATGGCGCTGATACGACTCCAGCATTGACGGAGAGACGCTACGAGGATCAGTTACATCAAGGTCCTTCAAGAAACTGACCATGTACGCCAAGTAGTACTCACGAACTCGCAACGTACTTTCGGCGTAGCCGTGACTCCGCTTATAACTCATGTAGGCGGCTACGGCGCTTTCAATGGCTGTCACTATGGAGTCTCCCCAGGGATTGTCATGTACGAGTCACTTTGCATGCCTTCATCGTCAATCCCGACGGTCAAGCCCACCAACTTCACCAACTTCGACGCTTCTCCAATTGCTTCCGATACGGATTCTGAATTAACGGCAGATTCACTCGGCTTCAGATCATCCAATAAGCGATATGTCCGGCTCCTGCCTCTTCCACTACCTGATACCCGCAAATACTCCATCGCCACGAGTGAGTCACACGCTGCACGGACCTGAGTCACCGTCCAACCGAGTAATTCGCGAAGTTGGCGCCGCGTGAATTGCACCTCTTCCAACGTGAAACGGTCACCGTTAACTTTTCGAGTTTCCACTCGAATCACTTCGAGCAGTCGAGAAGCCTGTGGAGAAAGGCTGTCTTCCGAACGTGCTGTGAGTGCTTCAGCAAGCGCAAGGCCGCAAGCTATGTCTTCTTCAGTTGCCTCGATGTAGGTGATGTTCGATTCGCCCAGTGACGTGGTGTGGCGTTCTCTTTGAAATTGATGCAGTAAAGCAACCGACGAGATGATTGAGAGCAATTTGGCGTGATCGCGACGGTGACGAGTCGAAGTACTCGGAAACTCGTGATCGAAGTTACCGATCACAACTGTCATTGGCACAAGAAGCCGCTGAATGTTGGCGTGCAACGAACTCAATTCACCTTTGTCATGCCGAGCGAGAATCCCTTCCAACGAAACGCCTCGGATTTGCGCCGAAATAATTGCTTCGGTCTGTTCGCGTTCTTCACTTACCCCAATTACGATCAATCGGTTTTCGAGTTCGGGGTCGATTGACGCGGCCGTCGTGGTCATGAGGACAGCTACGGGTCCTGAAGTTTCATAATTCTTCGTCATCAGACGTCCTGTTGCTTGATCCTTGCCCGTCGAGGCAATGGCAATCCTCCCTTCGCTGAGTAAGAGCTTCAATGGATACGTAGCTCGTAACGCTCCTCGTTCTTCGGCGACAGAAAGTACCTTGTACTGCAGTCCCGTGCCTCCCAAGTAATAAAGAGCTTGCGAAGTGATTGCCGAAAGTGACACCAGGTCTTCGCGGGGAACGAGCGAGCAGATCGCGTCGACCAAAGTTGACTTACCTCCCGCCGAACTTGCCTGCACCACTACCCCAAGTGGTCGTTCACATTTCCTCGATATCGTCGCCAAGTAGCAGAGCAGCAAGTTTGTGGCTTCACCTACAACACCCAATGATGAGAGATCCGATTGAAGTTGCACGAAGAGATCCGGATTCTCAAGCCATCGCATCGCGAGTTCTCGTTCTGATCCAGACATTTCAACTGACGTCAGTGCGTCATCGAGGCCGCCGTCGCGACGCGCCTCTGCACAGAACAACACCTCGGCCATCTCAGCGTTTAGAACTTCGCGGTCGACACGGAGTTCAGTCGCTGCTGTATCCAGGAATTGTCGACGCAGACGCGCGGTGTAGAGATCAAGAGTGTCAAGATGAAACCTTCCGCTCGTCCGATCGCTAACTGAAAGTCCAACGCTCAATCGATCTCCTTCAACGTTCGATCGCGTCATCGCACCACGAATCCGCCATGAACGCGGGCCAGACACAACAAATGCCTCGTCGCGACCTGGAGTCACCGTCGTTATTGGCTTGGCCACTTCAAGGGGGTTCTGTTCCTCGTCCGGAACCTGCGCATCAACCTTGACGAATGAAACGGCACTGCCCAGCCAAGCATCAACAACACCACGTGCATCCGTTGAATCGATGATCGTTTTGACTACGTCAAACTCCTCACCAGCGATCGAAACCAGCAGTCCGAGTCGTTGGAATTGTTCAGCAAGTATTGCTCCGTCGCGTCCGAAGACGGTTACGTGTTCGAATCGTTTAGCCAGTTCTTTGGCGGCGCGCTTTTCGAAGCCTTTTGCGCTTCCAGGAGCGAATACCAGGAAGGGAGACTCTTCACCGTTCGAACAATCGATTGCACTCGCAAGACAAATCCCGCTAGGCACCGAATTGGTAACGAGCGCCCTCGTGCCGTCAGACGAACCGACGATTTCAAAGAGTGTGCCGGGGAGGCCGCTCGCCCATAACTCGATTCGACTTCGATCAAGTCGCCGACCGTAGATCGAGCGGACTTGACCTCCCATGATGATGGGAACGACTGCGCAACCCCTGAACTCTTCATGTCCACTTTCGCGCAAGATCCCGAATTCCAAGAGTCGAGATCGGATGAGTAATCCGGCCTTCCACCGCCGCCCCGGTATTTGGAGCCCCAACGTACGGTCCGACAATCCAATTCGAATCTTCTTGGCGAATTCGAATGTGATACCCAATGAGTCGAGAATCGAATCACGTTCCTCGGAATCCATCAAACAGTTGTGCCAATGATTTACGACTGCGTCGAGCAAACGATCGTCAAAATCGTCCGAATTGAGGGATTCGAAACTTTGGTCAAAAAACGACACATCTAACACCATCGAAGTCGCCTAACTTGAAGATTTTTGGCTGCATATCCAATGGTCTCTGTTTCACAGCCGACGAGTCTCCGAAATCACGCGGAGCAGCCCGAAGCACGGCGCGGCAGTCGAATCCGTTGCTCCCGCTCAGAAAAGGACCTTCGTAGATGATGCCCATAGAGTGCCCAAAACCGTGCAAGGGGGTCGTCGCGACCGTAGATACTAAGGCTGATCAGTGATTATGTTGAAGACCACGTTCGTGACCCGCCACCCTTCCAAGCTGGCCATGCGGGTTCGATCCCCGTCACCCGCTCCAACTGTCGAGGGGATTCGAAGTACCCGACAGGGTTGCGGCGAATCGTACGCAGTGGACTCGAACCTGAGACTGAGGATGTGAGTGGCGCGCGGGCCGGCAGTCCATCTGGACGCGATCCCGCGAGACTCACGATGGCTTGCGGCCTCTTCTCAACGACAAGGCCGTCAACACTGAGTCTGAGAACTGGGTGACGGAGTCGAGCTGCTCCATCTCCTCGTCGGTCAGCGCGAAGTCAAAGACTTGTGCGTTGCTCTCAATCCGTTCCTTCCGTGTCGACTTTGGAATGACGATAAAGCCGCGCTGAAGGCTCCATCGAATGAGGACCTGCGCCGCAGACTTGCCGTGCGCCTCGGCGATCGAGACCGGGACCGGGTCATCGAGGTTTTTCCCGCGCGTGAGAGGGCTGTAGGCCTCGACCGCTACGCCGAGGGCCTCACAGGATTCGGCGAGGTCCTTTGAGTAGTGGTACGGCGACATATGGATCTGATTCACTGCGGGAGGGATGTCTGCGGCCTGGAGCGTCTTGTTGATGTCATCGACCTTGTAGTTGCTGACGCCGATCGATCTCGCCAGCCCTTGCTTGGCGATTGACTCCATCTTCTGCCAGGTCGAGAGGAGCAACCCTGGAGGCGGGAAGTGCACGAGGTACAAATCGACGTAGTCGAGACCCAGTCGTCCAAGGCTCCTCTGGAACGCCCTCTCTGCCCAGAGGGCTTCAAAGGGGAAGAGCTTCGTGGTGACCCAGATCTCCTCTCGTGGGACGCCGCTCGTCCGGATCGCGTCGCCGACGCCACGCTCGTTCCGATAGAACCGTGCGGTGTCAATGTGTCGGATACCGGACTCGAGCGCCCAATGGACGGCCTCCTGCACCGGTTTACCGTCGGGGATCTGCCACACGCCAAGGCCGAGCACCGGGATCGCGCGGCCATCCGAAAGTAACCTCCGTGAGCCGATGTCCAGAGGCGTCACATCGTCGCCGTGCGCGTCTTGCGTATTGCTCCCGTCTGTCACAGCTTCGACGTCACGCCGCCCAACCGGCCGTCGCACCGGAGATTGGGTGCGACATCGCGGATGCGAGCTTTCCGAGACGTCAATTTGTTCTGATTTCGAGGGATGGAGGTTCAACTGGAGCGCAGATCTCGCGACTCTCGTGCGCGATAGTCCACGTCGATGCCCCGAAATTAGACGTCAACGCCCGACGTGTTCTTCAAGCGCAACCTCGTGAGCCCATTTGTAATCGGCCTTGCCGTTCGGCGCGCGCCGGACCGTTTCTCGCACGACCACCTCTCTGGGGATCTTGTAGTGCGCCAGCGACAGTCGAAGGAACTCGTTGATCTCTTCGGGCTTCGGTGGCGACGGCGCCACCGTGGCGACGATCGCGACGACTCTCTGGCCGAAGCGTTCGTCGGGGATGCCAACGACCAGACAATCGTCGATCAGCGGGTGACGCTTGACCGCCTCTTCGACCTCCTCGGCGAAGATCTTCTCTCCGCCGGAGTTGATGCTCATCGAACCCCGGCCCAGTAGGTTGATCGAGCCGTCCTCGTCAACGGTCGCCCAGTCACCGGTCAGGACGTAGGACTCGCCGTCGAGCAGGATGAACGTCCGGGCGGTCTTTTCCGGGTCCTTGAAGTAGCCATACGCCGCGGTTCGGGTGGCGAGGATACCTTGTTCACCCTTCCCGTGACTCACCTCGTGTCCGTCTTCGGTGACGACCCTCGAATCGGGCGCGAGCGTGAAGTGAGCCGTCGGCGCGCCGACGTCACGATTGGCACCGCTGACCCCGATGCTGCCGCCTTCGGTCGAACCAAGCGTGTCAATCAGGATCGCCGACATGCGCGTGCGCAGTCCGTCCTTGATCTCAGAACTCCATATCGCTCCAGAGGAGGTGATGCTGCGCACGTTCGACGTGTCGTAGGGCTGTCCCGCGGTCTCGCGCTCTTCGAGCGCACGCAGCATGGGCCGTGCGAAGGGATCACCAACGATCACGATTCTCGTCGCGATCTCCCGCTCGATGACGCGCCAGACCTCGTGAGCGTCGAACGACCGACCCTCGAGCAACACCACCGTGCCGCCGCCGACCAGTGCGGGCATGGCACCGATCCACATCCCCGTACCGTGCATCAGGGGGCAGCAGGGGACAATGGCTTCGACGCCTTGTTCGTTCACCGCCGTGACGAAACGGGCGACGTCTTCTCGAGCGGCGGGCACCGACGGCATCGCGCGGAGCGCTGCTAGTGCCGCGACAAGTCGCTCGGTGATGTCACCCTGGGGGTACATCACTCCCTTGGGCATCCCCGTCGTCCCGCCCGTGTAGAGCATGTAAAGGTCGTCGGGCGAGCGTTGCTTACGAGCTTGGGGCTCGTGGCGGCCCAGGAGCTCATCGAATGGCACGGCGCCGTCGAGGTGCGTTCCCCCGTCGTCGACCTCGACGAACAGTCGCACGTTGGTCAGCCGGTCGCGCACCCGGGCCACGCAGTCACCCAGCGACGAATGGAACACGAGCACCTGTGCGTCGCTGTTGTCCAAGAGGTACACGAGTTCGTCGTCGAGGTACCGGTAGTTGACGTTGATCGGCACGGCGCGATGCTTGAACGCGCCGTGCTGCGCGATGAGGTACTCGGGACAGTTGAACATGTAGAGGGCAACCTTGCCGACTTCGTCGACTCCCGCCGCCTCGATCGCCGAGGCGAAGCGCGCGGCGGCGTCATCGAAGGCCCGGTAACTGATCCGACGCTCCCCTTGCACGATGGCGTCGCGTTCGGGCACGATGTCGGCAACTTCTTCCCACAAGGATGCAAAGTCAAGAAACAAGATCCCCCCGATCTCGTCCAACCACGAAACGCTGTGCCCCTAGTGTGCTTCGCGCACCATCCGCGCCACGCTACCCGTTGGCGTGCCCAGAAGAAGGTGGCACCCACTCGCTCGAACAGCCGTCGACCGAGTGATAATTGACGCCAATACGCATGACAACCTCGAACGGCCCAATTCGGATCGTAAGTTCCCGAATGGCGTGGACCCTATTTCGCCCGCGCCTTCCAATCGTTTTCATTGAAAGTGCAGTGACTTCAAGGTCTTTCGAGTAACACTCCTAGGCTTGGGTCACATGCATTTTTCTTTGACGAAGTCCTCGTTCGTTGTCGTCATGGCTGCGGTCATTCTTTTGGCCACGACGGGCCCCGCCCTGGCCAGTACACCACTGGCTCCCACGGCGACGGGTTTCGACGTCAGTTTTCCCCAGTGCACTGAGCCGTTACCTCCGTCGCCCGGCTTTGGCGTCGTGGGCGTGAACGGGGGCACGACCTTCAGCGCAAACCAATGTCTCGACCGCGAGCTCACCTGGGCCAATGGCGCCGCCAACGCGACACCCGCCTTCTACGCCAACACCGAAAATCCCGGCCCGGCGAACGCCTCGAACTGGCCGACGAACCAACAGACGCCGCGCGAATGTTCCGGCGCCAACTCCGTCGCGTGCTCCTACGACTACGGCTGGAACGCGGCGCGAGTCGCTTTCGCGAACGCCGTCAACGCCGAGAGTGACGACGGAGCGTCCTCGCCAACGGCCTCGGCCATCGCGGCACCGTGGTGGCTCGACGTGGAGACCGGCAACAAGTGGGAAACCCTCCAGTACGGGCGAAGCTCCGCGACGGGCGCTTACGACGAAGCGTCGATCGAAGGCATGATCGCCTCCTTCGAGAACATCGGCGTCGCGTCAGTCGGGGTCTACTCAACGTCGCAGCAGTGGAACGTCATCACCGTCCGTACCGAGTCAACGTTCCCTTCGGTGCCGGTGTGGATCCCGGGCTTCGGTTCGCTGGCGACCGCGGAGGTGGGTTGTGATTTGGCGTCATTCACCGGCGGGCGCGTGGCGATGATCCAGTACGGGTCACTCGGCTACGACGGCGACTACGCCTGCGGCCTCTTGAACACGCCACTCACGACCTCGGTCTCGGTGGCCGGCTCGGCGACCTTCACCAACCAAATCGTCTCCACCAACAGCGTCGGTACCGTGACCTACGTCCAGACCGGTGGCAGCCCAGCGTTGCTCGTCAGCGCCAGTGGACTCGTCACCACGAGTGGCACGCTCGCGCCCGGAACGTACGTCGCGACGGGCACAACGAGTGACCCGAACGACGACACCGGAACGTTCGCTCTGACGCTCGACGTCGGCAAGTTGATCCAGAGTGTCTCCACGACCGTCTCGGTCAAAGTGAGTGGATCGCCGGCCTACCACGACCAACTCACCGTCACGGGCAGCGACGGCGCGGTGACCTACGTCCAGACGAGCGGTACTCCCTCATTGGTCGTGAGCACGAGCGGTCTCGTCACGACGAGCGGGGCATTAACGGCCGGCTCGTACGTCGCGAAAGGCACGACGAGTGACCCCGCTGGTGACACGGGAACCTTCACGCTCACGCTGAAAGTCGGCGCGCTCGTTCAACGCGATCCCTTGACGGCGTCAGTACTCACGACGAACTCAACGTCGTTCAGTAACCAACTCGACGTGGGGGCCAACTTGGGCGCGGTGACCTACGTTCAAAAGAGCGGTACTCCCGCACTGATCGTGAGCACGAGCGGTCTCGTCACGACGAGCGGAGCTTTGGCGAAGGGCACGTACCGCGCCGACGGCACGGTCAGCGACGCGTCCGGTGACGTGGGAACGTTCAGCTTCACGCTCAGCGTCACGACGCCGCCGATAGTGCCGACCGCGACGTCGATCATCGGCTACGCCGTCGCCGGGAGAACGAGGACCCTGAGCATTCACGGTTCCGGCTTCTACGGACATCCTCAAGTCACGAGCCACTTGGGAACGACAGCAATCGTGACCCGAGATACCGGTCAGGCGTTGGTCGTGCGAGTCGCCGTACGCGCACGTTCTCGAAACGGTGTCTTCACCTTCACCATCGTTCTGGCAGACGGTCAATCGTGCCAGATTCGCTACAACCAGCGCTAGGCCAGCGAGACGTGGACGAAAACCCACCTGGCATATGTCGGACTCGCTGCGAGGACTTTGTGCCCGAAAAGCCAGACGACATGGACGCATTCTCGTAATCAAAAGAAATGAGATTTGATCGGCGTTGTTGCTTCGACGACTTTATTGCCCAACCCACCCTTCCTGGCTCGACCTGCGGGTTCGATTCCGTCACCCGCTCCCACGTCACCCGCTCCAACAGGTCGTCGTTGTATTGATTGATGACTACTCAAATGTTTTTTAAGGGCTTTGAGCGTGCGGACATCGTGATGAAATCGCGCGGCCACGTTGATTCGAAGAACGTCCAAGGACCTTGCACGGTTGACGCAATGAGCTTGCTCCCGTTTGACGGCGACGCGAGGCCGTTCGCCACGGGTGGATCGTACGTCGAATAGTCGGGCCAACTCGAATTTATGTCGAGTTCCATCCCCCGAATGACGCGGGCGCGCACGAGCAACTGGGCTAACTGGTACGGGCTGAGGGCCGGGCCCGTTACATAGATCAACGCTCCGTTGGCCGTAATGCCGACACCCGATCTCCATTGATGATCGATGCCGGGAACTGACTTGGCGCACGAATAGACGCCGCACGTCGAACCCCACGCGTGCCAATTCGCTCTCGCGGCCGCGGTGGGGTGCCCGTCGGCCACGAGTGGCACCAAGTTCTGACGCACACTCACGACACGTGAGGTCATCGACAGGTCGCTGCCCCAGGCGCCAACGTTGACGCTGCCGTTTGCATAGATGACGAAGGATGCCGCCCCCGTTCGCAATGGATCGACCACGCGACCTTCCGTGTAGTACCCGCCCTTGGCGACGTTCATCACGAAGCCGCCATTGAACGCGGCCACCAACGTCCTTGCGTAGGCCGGCTGAACGGGCGCCGTGAATCGATACGGCCCTTTTCCGGGACTCATCGAGCCCGAGTACAGGCGCGCAGACAGCAGACGCATGTCCATCCACGCAACGCCGGCCACTTGAGTTCCGCCCGGCGGGACCAGTGTCGCCTCATAGATAGCCTGCGTCCCGTCAACGGGTCGTGCGACAGCGTGCCAGATACCCTCTCCCGCGAACGCCGTCAGTCCAAACCCTTTGAGATCCGAGGGCGCGGGCAAGGACGATGCGGGACGAAGTGACGCGTGATCCGAAATTTCGTGGACCGATGTCGAGTTGCCCCAAGATGCGAGAACGATGACCGCGCCTGCGAGCAACACAACGCGCACCCATTGACCAGAATGCAAACGAAGTCGCGGTGAAGTCACTCCCGTAGGTTAAGCAACACCACCACGCCCAAGGCGAACCAGTGTTGTGTTCGGACATCGCGAACATGTCGAGACCGA
>Ga0302274_10002453_pt1 | contig 16998 bp, 13 predicted proteins | sample III_Bog_N2_1_FD_198755 | JGI IMG/M metagenome (GOLD analysis project Ga0302274, IMG submission 198755) | Peat permafrost microbial communities from Stordalen Mire near Abisko, Sweden - III_Bog_N2_1 | ecosystem: Environmental > Terrestrial > Soil > Wetlands > Peat | place: Sweden: Abisko...
GGATGCGCGGACGCAAGCGGCGGGGAACACTCTGAGGCGGGTGATTCCGATTATTGTGGCGCAACAGATTGTGGCGGAGCAAGGAGCGCGATCGGTCAATGTTCCGATCGAGGCGCACATTTTAGCGGTGGCCGACGCATATCAGAGGTTAGTCAGCGGAGCCCAGGGCAAAGCCTTGTCGCCCCACGAAGCGGAGGAAAAGATTCGAATGGACGCGGGTCAGCGGTTCCACCCCGGCGTCGTCGAGGCTTTCGCCAAAGTTGTAGAGGGGCAGGCTAAAGGCGCGGGCGCGTAAGACGGAGCCCAGCCTCTTCCCAAAATCGTTGCGAATGGTAGTTCCCTCCACTCCGGGGGCTCACAAATCGCCGGATCCTCACCTGCGATAACACTGTAGATTCATCTTCTACGCTCATCATTTAAACTTGCCATCTGCCTCCCCCCGGGTGGAGGTATCGAACTTGCTGCGGGAGACAGTGTTGCCACTCAACGTTTCGTCGCTAAACAACGACCCGCTCTGGTACAAGGATGCCGTTATCTACCAGGTCCACGTCCGCACTTTCCAGGACAGCAATGGCGATGGCATCGGTGATTTTCAGGGCCTGGAACAGAAACTCGACTACATACAGGAATTAGGCGTCAATGCCATCTGGCTGATGCCGTTTTTCCCATCGCCACTTCGCGACGATGGTTACGACATCTCTGATTACCACTCCGTCCATCCCAGTTACGGAACGCTCGACGACTTTCGCAAGTTGCTGTCATCTGCCCATGATCGCGGCATACGCATCATCATCGAACTGGTATCGAATCACACCTCCGATCAGCATCCCTGGTTTCAAGAGTCGCGCAGTTCGCGGGATAATCCGCGGCGCAATTGGTATGTCTGGAGCGACACTGATACTCCTTACAAAGGCGCGCGCATTATCTTCCTTGATACTGAGACTTCGAACTGGGCTTGGGATCCCGTTTCGAAAGCTTTTTACTGGCACCGTTTCTTCAGTCATCAGCCCGATCTCAACTACGACAATCCCGCGGTTCGGGAAGAGATGTGGAACGTGATGAAGTTCTGGCTCGAAATGGGAGTCGACGCTTTCCGTCTGGACGCGATCCCTTATCTCGTCGAACGGGAAGGCACGAATTGCGAAAACCTGCCGGAGACGCACGTAGTCTTGAAAGAGCTGCGCCGCAAGATGGACGAAAACTTTCCCGGGCGCATGCTTCTCGCAGAAGCGAATCAATGGCCCGCCGACCTGCGTCCCTACTTCGGCGACGGCGACGAATTTCACATGGCGTTCCATTTCCCCTTGATGCCGCGAATGTTTATGGCGCTGAAGCTGGAAGACCGCAAGCCCATTACTGAAATTCTGCAGCAAACGCCGGTAATTCCGCCCTCGTGCCAGTGGTCCCTCTTTCTTCGGAACCATGACGAACTGACTTTAGAAATGGTGACGGACCTGGAGCGCGACTACATGTACGACACCTATGCCGAAAGCAAAATGATGCGCCTCAATCTGGGCATTCGCCGGAGGCTTGCCCCACTGCTCGCGAACGACCGCCGGCGTATCGAACTGATGAACGGAATGCTGATGTCCCTGCCCGGCACTCCGATCATCTATTACGGGGACGAGATCGGCATGGGCGACAATATCAACTTAGGTGATCGCAATGGTGTAAGAACTCCGATGCAGTGGGATGGCGGCGCCAACGCAGGTTTTTCCACCGCACCACAGGAGCGTCTTTACGCGCCACTGATCCAGGATCCCGTGTACGGATATCCAGCCGTGAACGTGCTCGCACAAGAGGCCAGCGAGCACTCGCTCTTGAACTGGATGAAGCGCATCATAGCTGTGCGTGGGTCGACGGCTGTGTTTGGGAGAGGATCGATCGAATTCTTGCGGCCGGTCAATCATCGCATTCTTGCCTACGTCCGGCGTCTGGGCAACGAAGCGGTCTTGGTGGTGAACAACTTGTCGAGCAGCGCGCAAGCCGTCGAACTGGATCTGCGCGCCCACAAGGGAACTATTCCGATTGAGATGTTTGGGAAAAACATGTTTCCGCGAGTGGGTGACCTTCCCTATCTGTTGACGCTCGGAGCCTACCAGTTCTACTGGTTCCGGTTGCGGCGAATCTGAGAGTCGGTATGTCGGCAATGATCCCGCATAACGCAAAATATCCAACGCCCCTGCAACCATCTTTCGAATGGAGATGAATTTGGCCGAGGAGAGCTTTCTTACCGATGATTTTCTCCGCCAGCTGATCAATGTTGGCGAGGTCGACATCCTCGTGGGCTTGCCCACGCACAATAACGCCAAAACCGTCGGATCCATCGTGCAAACGATTCAAAGCGGCCTTGTGGGAGCTTTCCCGCGCGAGCGGGCCGTGATCCTCAATGTAGACGCGGGATCGCGCGATAACACTCCCGAACTGGTTACCAGTATTTCGATCGACGACATGCGGCCCGCAAGCAATCTACACGCTCTGCGAACGCTGCACTCCATCAGCACGCAGTGTGAGGCCAGCCCCGCAAAAGGCGCTTTCCGCACAGTTCTCGCAGCTGCGGAACTGCTTCGCGCACGAGCCTGCGTGCTCCTTTCACCGGACTCCACGAACATTCAAGCAGAGTGGATCGCCACCCTTCTGCGTCCGATTTATCACGATGGAATCGATCTCGTGACTCCAACCTATTGCCGGCACAAATTCGACGGGTTACTGATTACGAATTTGTTGTATCCGATGGTTCGCGCACTCTATGGCCTGAAAATCCGCGAGGCGTATGCGACGGAATTTTCCTTTTCGGGTCGTCTCGGCAGTCAATTCCTGTCCCAGAATTCATGGGATGATGGAGCGGGTGCCGAGCTGCGCTTCATCCTCGCAGCGATTACGGCAAAATTTCGTATCTGCCAATCGTATCTCGGCGAAAAAATCCATGTCGAGCGCCGGGCCAGCGACCTCGTGCCAGCCCTTCGCGAAACCGTAGGCTCTCTCTTTACCGCACTTGATCCCGACTTGCCTTTCTGGAGTGCGGTGACCGGTTCCCAGCCGGTAACGACGATCGGCAGCGAACACGAGGTTTGTCTGGGACCGTTGCGCATCAACCGCAAACGTCTGCGCGAAATGTTTGCCACCGGCGTAAACGAGCTGGAGTCGGTATTTGAATCCATTCTTTCTCCCGCGACTCTTGCGGAACTGCAACGCATTGCGGGCATGGAAGAAGAAGATTTCGCGTATCCCGCCGAATTGTGGGTAAAGACGGTCTACGAGTTCGCCGCGTCATATCGCAAGTCTGTCATTAACCGCGACCACATCATTCAGGCGATGGCGCCACTTTTTCGTGGAAGGGCGTGTACCTTCTTAACGGAAAATCGCAATTCTTCGGCGGACGAGGTCGAGAGCAATGTCGAAAGTTTGTGCGTCGATTTTGAACGCTTAAAACCCTATCTCCAGCAGTTGTGGAATGTTTAGAGAGTGAGGCAACTATGCAGGAAATGATTGTCAGCGAATTGAGTCAGGCAATGCATGACATTGCCCGGGATTTCGCACACTTTCTCCCTCGTCTGATCGTGATGCTGATCATCGCGCTCGCGGGATGGGCCATTGCCTACGTTGTCAAAGTGGTGGTGCGCAGCATTCTGCGTCTGGTGCGATTCGACAAGCTTTCCGAGAATGCCGGAGCGTCGCAATTGCTCAACAAAGCCGCCCTGCCTTCGCCCACCGAAGTCCTGAGCCGGTTTGTGTTCTGGGTAGCGTGGCTGGGGTTCATTCTTCTGGGAGTGGACGTGCTCGGCATCTTCGGATTGCAAGAGCAAGTCGCCCGCTTCTTTTTCTTCCTGCCGCGTCTTTTTGTCGCCCTGTTCATCTTGTTCTTTGGACTGCTGGCCGCGAGCTTTTTTTCTCGCGCGACGTTGTTGGCCGCGGTTAATGGGAGTGTGCCGTCCCCGCGTCTCTTGAGTATGGCGGTTCGCACCATCATTATCGTTTTTGTATTGTCGATCGTCTTCGAAGAACTGGGCTTGGCACAGGAAACCATGCTGGTAGCCTTCGGAATCGCCTTCGGCGCGTTGATGCTGGGCTTGGCGATTGCCTTCGGCATGGGAGGAAGAGACTTGGCACGCACTTTTCTGGAGAAGCGAATGACTCAGGGAAAGAAAGTCGAGAGTGAAGACGAACTCTCGCCGCTCTAGCAGCTAGTAACGGTGTGGGGTTCCGATCATGGAGGCCCATGGGGCCGGGCCTTCACAATTCACCGCGAAAACCGCCCAACCCGCCCGCAAACATTCCCGTGGGAACGCGCAGAACGGGTTGGGCGCAGATCTAAACCGCCTCCTTCAGGTCATCTCGTCCGCTCTCTGAGCCGATGGAGCAAGTGCTGCATGCGATCGCTGCTTCTCTGCGGCGTTCTCGCAAGCGGGCTTGGAAGGTGTCGTATCGAGGACCGATTCCGGCAGCGTTGCTGCTGATCAGCACCGAATCCTGGCCAGCGGGAACGATCCTTTCTGTCTCTACGCTCGCCGCCCTGACCGACGCCTCGTCGAGTTCACGATTGTCAGTTACCAGGCTCGGTCGTAGACCCGCTCTTAACGCTTCGCCGGCCGCTGCTTCCGAAGATCGATTGCCCTCTAGTTGTTGCGTCGTCGGCGTGATGTTGCGGTCTGTCCCTTCGCGATGCATCACCGGACTCATATCCCACTTTGAGCGATAGCGGCCCTCGTAGTCTGCCCACTTATCTTGCGATTCGACATCTTTTTCGTTGTAGGGAGGAAAACTCTCGACCTGCTCTTTCGTCAAATCCGAAGCAAAGTCGTGCTCGTGTTTCTCAGAAGCCCGCAGTCTCGCGGCCGGAACGATAAAGTCTTTTGTTTTGAGCCAGCCACCGGTGTCGACGACCACGTAGCTGATATCTCCCGTCGAATGATCGAAAATGACATCATTGATCTTGCCCAACTTGTCGTCATCCCGCCCATACAGGCTGGTGCCGCGGATATCCTCCGCCGTTTCACCCAACTCGTAACTTCCTAAACGTCCGTAATGCGCCATAATTTCCTCCTCGAAAAATTAGATACCATCTGGAACTTCGCTTTAGATGCCGCATTCCTCATGTTGGTATAGCGAGGAAATCCGGTTTCGACCGGCCGGGGAAAATGCAGTCGGGCCAACCGACAGTCCCGTGTATTCTGGTGGCGACACGCCGCGAAGCGAAGGTTGATTCGGAGCCATGCTGATTCACCCAGACCGTCTATTTCCTGCCGATCCTGCCACCCGACAAATCGCGAGAACACTTTATGACCAGGTGCGAGCGTTGCCCATCGTGAGTCCCCACGGCCATACGCAGGCTTCATGGTTTGCAAGAAATGAGCCGTTCCCCGGCCCCGCGCAACTTTTCGTGCAACCGGATCACTACATCTTTCGGATGCTCTACAGCCAAGGCGTTTCGTTCGAGGATCTCGAGATCGGGCACAGTCCCATGGAAGATGCCCGAAAAGTCTGGCGCATCTTCGCCAGCCATTACTATCTCTTTCGCGGGACGCCTACACGCCTCTGGCTTGACTTTGCCTTTCAGGAACTCTTCGGGATGGAAGAGCGCTTGTCTGCGAAGAATGCCGACCTCTACTTCGATACCGTCTCGGAAAAACTACAAACGCCCGAGTTCCTGCCCCGCGCTCTTTTTGAGCGTTTCAATCTGGAAGTGCTGGCGACGACTGACTCTCCGCTTGATTCTCTCAGCGATCACAAAGCCATTCGAGAATCCGGTTGGAAGGCACGAATTGTGCCGACCTTCCGCCCCGACCCGGTCGTCGATCCGGACTTCGCGGAATTTTCTGAAAATGTCGCTACGCTAGCAGAGAAGACCTCCGAAGATACATCGACTTGGCCTGGCTATCTGAGCGCACTCCGGAAGGAGCGCATCCGTTTCCGCGAGTTGGGATGCACCGCAACCGACCATGGTCATCCCACCGTACGCACCGCGAATCTATCTGCAATCAACGCGGCTGAGCTTTTTCGATGCGTGCTCCAGGGTCGGTCCGACCCGGAACAACGGGAATTGTTTCGCGCCCAAATGCTCACAGAGATGGCACGCATGAGCCTCGACGATGGTCTGGTCATGCAAATTCATCCCGGCAGCGCGCGGAATCACAACCGCAAACTCTACGAACAATATGGACGCGACATCGGCGCAGATATTCCCACTCCGACAAGTTATGTGGAGGCGCTTCGTCCGTTGCTCGACGAATTCGGCAATGAGCCCCACCTCACCATCATTCTTTTTACGCTTGATGAATCTGCGTATAGCCGGGAACTCGCTCCTTTGGCCGGACACTATCCGTGCCTGCGGCTTGGGCCGCCGTGGTGGTTTCACGATAGCCCAGAAGGCATGATGCGATATCGCGAGCAGGTAACCGAGACGGCCGGCTTTTACAATACGGTGGGGTTCAACGACGATACGCGAGCCTTGCTCTCGATTCCAGCCCGTCACGATACGGCCAGGCGCATGGATTGCTCCTTCCTGGGAAAGTTGGTCGCCGAGCATCGTTTGGACGAAGACGAAGCTTTGGACGTGGCACAAGATCTCGCCTATGGATTGGTCAAAAAGGCGTATCGACTATAGAAGTGAAAGTTGAGGTTGGGAACAACAGCGATTCTGCATCATGGCGAATCCTTCGGCATCGGGCTTCCTGAAGAAAAGCGGCGAATCTCCCGCAGAGACCTCAGTCACAGGTCCTCTCAGGCTCGGGCGCGTCCGCTGGACGGTTTGCGCCATGCTCTTCGCAGCCACGTCGATCAATTACATGGATCGCCAAGTCATTGCCATCCTCAAGCCGACTCTTGAACACAGCATCGGCCTGACGGAAATAAGTTACGGCTACATCGTCGATGCATTTCAGATTGCCTACGCCATCGGATTGCTCGCCGCTGGACGACTGATCGACAAACTGGGGACTCGCATCGGCTACATGTTGGTAATGGCTGTCTGGAGTCTTTCCGCGATGGGCCACGCCCTTGCGAGCAGCGCCGTCGAGTTTGGGATTGCGCGCTTCTGTCTCGGACTCGGAGAGTCCGGCAATTTTCCCGCCGCCATTAAAACCGTTGCCGAGTGGTTTCCGCAGAACGAGCGCTCGCTGGCGACGGGAATCTTCAACTCGGGAGCGAACGTGGGCGCGATCCTCGCTCCGCTGCTCGTGCCGTGGGTGACGATGCGCTTTGGCTGGCACATCGCTTTCCTGACCACTGGATTGTTCAGCGCGCTCTGGATTCTGTGGTGGTACCGCAATTTCCGCAAGCCCACGGACCACCCCTCGCTCACCACCGTCGAACTGCAACATATTTATCAGGAAGCGGCCGCGGAAATGGGGCCTGCACTGCCTTGGCACCGGCTGCTTCGCTGCCGCCAGACTTGGGGATTTTCGATTGCGAAATTTCTCACGGATCCGATCTGGTGGTTCTATCTTTTCTGGTTGCCCTCGTACTTCAGCGCGAAGTTCAATCTCAATCTCTCGCACCTCGGTCTGCCGCTGATCATCGTGTATAACGTTTCTGCGATCGGCAGCGTCGGCGGAGGCTGGCTGCCCGCGCCTTTTCGCCGCTTCGGACTTTCGCCCAACTACGCAAGGTTGGCAGCGATGCTCTTTTGTGCGTTTCTCGTGGTTCCCATCAGCCTGGCTACAACCGTCAAGTCAGAGTGGGCGGCCATCGCCCTGATCAGCCTCGCTGCCGGAGCACACCAAGGGTGGTCTGCCAATCTTTTCACCACATCGTCGGATATGTTTCCGCGCACCGCGGTGGGATCGGTAGTCGGCATCGGCGGGATGGCAGGCTCGATTGGCGGTGCCCTCTTTGCATTTTTCGCCGGCCACATCCTGCAATTAACTCACAGTTACACCACCCTCTTCGGCATCGCTGCGACCTCCTATCTGCTGGCTCTGGTAATTTTGTATGGCTTGGCCCCCGGCCTCAAGAAAGCAGAATTCGCAGCATGATGAAAGATGGAAATGGCAGTTTGAAGTTGAGCAAATATTCCATTGGCATAGGAGATCGGTTAGCGCACCAAGGCAAAGCGCAACTGCAGGCCTGCATCCAGGGGCTGCGGCAGGGCGTTGAAGTAACTCCGGTCTGGAACAAGTCGAATCGAGAGCACACCATCATTGGCTCCGAGCCGTCTTCGGTGCGACATGCCGCCGCGGCCGCCGTGCAGGCGTTGCATTGGGAGAAGCCTTACTTTTGCGATGCTGACCACATCACCCTGGCGACGGTCGATCGATTTCTGGAGTCTTGCGATTTCTACACCATCGACGTAGCCGATTTCATCGGACAACCCTCGAAGTCCGGCGAGGTTGAACGCTTCGTGAATCGACACCCCGAATTGTCAGGCCGCATCCAGTTCGAAGGAGTGGACGAGGCCATCGAGATCACACCCGCGCTTCTGGCTCGGACATCTGAGAAGTTTCTTGCTGCCGTTCAAGCATCTGGAGAAGTCTACCGCCGCATCCGGCAAGCAATTGGCGCCGGCAATTTCATCCCTGAGATTTCGATGGACGAGACCGACCGCCCGCAAACTCCGGCGGAGTTGCTGATCATCCTGGCGGCGATCGCCGACGAAGAGATTCCCATTCAGACGATCGCTCCCAAATTCAGCGGCCGCTTCAATAAAGGAGTGGACTACGTGGGCAACGTCGTCCAGTTCGAGAAAGAGATGGCGCTCGACGTAGCCGCGATTGCCCACGCTGTCCGGCAATACGGCTTACCTGAGAATCTCAAGCTGAGCATTCATTCCGGAAGCGACAAGTTTTCCATCTATCCTGCCATTCACGCCACGATGAAACGCTTTAACGCCGGCGTGCACCTTAAGACCGCCGGAACTACATGGCTGGAAGAGTTGACGGGTCTTGCGGAAGCGGGCGGCGACGGTTTAGCGCTGGCCAAAGAGATTTATTCGGAAGCCCTCGGCCACCTCGATGAATTGTGTGCGCCGTATGCGACCGTGCTCGATATCAACCGGTCGCAACTCCCATCGTCGGACGAAGTTCGCCACTGGTCCTCCGATCAATACACGTCTGCCCTGCGTCACGTGCCAGAATCGCCAGCCTACAACCGAAGTTTTCGGCAGCTGTTGCATGTTGGATTCAAGATTGCCGCCAAGATGGGTCGTCGCTATCTCGATCTGCTGGACCTTCATGAAGCGGTGATTGCCCGGAACGTCACGGAGAATCTGTACGTCCGCCACATCGTTCCCGTTTTTTTCGGATCCGAATTTCACGAGAGCGAGGCACAATAATCCGATTCAAGTAAGCAGACTTCGAAAAATCTATGACAAAAAACATTTTCAACCTCGAAGACAAAACTGCCGTCGTCATCGGAGGCACTTCCGGAATTGGGCGTGTCCTCAGTCTGGGGCTCGCCGATGCGGGAGCGGATGTCATCGCCTCCGCGCGCCGCCAGGAACAGGTTGACGAAACCGCCGCGGAGATCGAACGGCGCGGACGCCGTACGCTGCGCCTCTGCTCCGACGTCCGCAATCGTACGTCGCTTGAAGCATTGGCAGCCGCATCGCTGAACGCTTTCGGTAGAGTCGATATCCTGATCAACTGCGCCGGAAAGATCAAGCGCACTCCCACGCTCACAATGCCAGAGGAAGAATGGAATGAGATTCTCGATACGAATCTCACCGGGGCGCTTCGCGCTTGCCAGATCTTCGGAGCCGACATGTTGCGGCGCGGCCAAGGACGCATCATCAACATTGCTTCGCTTAATAGCTTCGTCGCGCTCAGTGAAGTCGCCGCGTATGCCGCCAGTAAATCGGCGCTGGTCTCGCTCACGCGCTCGCTGGCGGTGGAGTGGTCGAAGAAGGGCGTTACGGTCAACGCGATCGCGCCCGGTGTTTTTCATACCGACATGAACGCGAATCTCCTCGACAACACGCCGCGGGGACATGAGCTCCTCATGCGCACTCCCATGGGCCGCTTCGGCAAAAATGAAGAACTTGTCGGGACCGCCGTGTATCTCGCGTCCGATGCCGCTTCCTTTGTTACAGGGCAGACTTTAGTTGTCGATGGAGGATTTCTAGCCAGCGGTGTGAACCAGTAACGCCGCGCACCGAAACTCAAGTCAGCCTAAAATAACCGTCGAGCTGAAAAAAAGTCGTGTCGGCGGTGGGAGTTACACTCTATGCAATTTACACGGCGCAAGGTTCTCGCGGGACTCGGATTGGCCGGACTGGGCGCAGCTGTCCCGTCACTCGCCGAACAGGCTGGTTCATCGTCGATCTCATCTTCGACATCCGCATCGTTTGCCTCCGCGGCCTGTCCCTTTCGGTTGTCGGTCATCAACGACGAGATCACGCAGGACTTCGAAAAAGCATGCCGAATCGTCTCCATCGATTTCGGCCTGCACTGGATTGAACTCCGCTCGATGTGGGATAAAAACGTGACGGAGCTCAGCCCGAAACAGATCGAAGACGCACGCAAGATTCTGCAAGAACACAAACTGCGAGTGACCGACATTGCGAGCCCACTATTCAAGACCGACTGGCCGGGAGCCCCGCGTTCGCCGCAAAGTGAAACGCGCGACCAGTTTCATGCCGACTTTGATGCTGCCGCTCAGGACAAACTCCTGGATCACTGCATCTCGCTCTGCCAATCCTTCAACACCGATCGTATCCGCTGCTTCGATTTCTGGCGTTTGGACGACCCGAAACCGTACCGCGCCGCGATCAATGCGAAGCTTCGGCAGGCTGTGGAGCGGTGCGCCAAACAAGATCTCATTCTGCTTCTCGAAAATGAAATGTCCTGCAACACGGCAACGGGGGCGGAGTCTGCCGCGATCTTACAGGCGATTCCCAATCAGAATTTCATGCTGAATTGGGATCCGGGCAACGCCGCTGCCGTGGGCAGTACTCCCTATCCCAACGGCTACGATCTGTTGCCCAAAGACCGGATCGGACATTGCCACTGCAAAGATGTGGTGCGTACGCCCGACCACAAATACGACTGGGCGCCCGTCGGCAGTGGCATCGTGGACTGGGTCGGTCAATTCCAGGCTTTCCAACGAGACGGTTTTCGCCACGGTCTGAGCCTCGAAACGCACTGGAGAGGAGCGGGCACGCCGGAAGCCTCCACCCGCGTCAGCATGGAAGGTCTGAAGAAGACGCTGACGAAAGCAGGTATCAACTGCTGACCGCATCACGAGGGTCTGAGAACGTGCACAAAGACCCTTGAAATTAATAGGAGGAAACGATGATCACACGCCGCGATTTTCTCGATGCACTCGCTGTCGGCGCCGCCGGCCTCGCTGTGGGAACTACAGCGAAGAGTTACGCCCAAATCATGGGCTCTAACGATCGCGTAAACTTCGGTGTCATCGGACTCAACAGCCGCGCCTACGCTCATCTCGCCTCCCTGCAGGCGAATCGCAGCGCCGCCCGTATCTCTCACGTCTGCGACGTCGACAGCCAGATCCTCGCGAAATTTGCCGGCGCTACCCAGAAAACAATGGGTGAGGCGCCCGCGGCCGAGAAAGACTTTCGCAAGATTCTCGAGCAAAAAGATGTGGACGCCATTACGATTGCAACTCCCGACCACTGGCACGCTCCCATGGCGATCGCCGCCTTACAGGCCGGCAAGCACGTGTACGTAGAAAAGCCCTGTAGCCACAATCCTGCTGAAGGCGCAATGCTCGTGCAGGCGCAGCAGAAATACGGAAGGCTGGTGCAGATGGGCACGCAGCAGCGCTCTTCGCCGCACACCATCGAGATCGTGCAAAAAATTCATCAGGGATTGATTGGCCGTCCCTATTTCGCCAAATCCTGGTACGTAAATACCAGGAAGTCGATCGGCACGGGCAAAGTGGCGGCTGTGCCTGCGCAACTTGATTGGGATCTTTGGCAAGGCCCGGCGCCTCGTCGCCCGTACAAAGACAACGTCCATCCCTACAATTGGCACTGGTTCAAGATTTACGGCACTGGAGAAACGCTGAATAATGGAACCCACGAAGTCGACGTCTGCCGCTGGGCCCTGGGAGTCGACTATCCCAAACGCGTGACTTCTTCGGGAGGCCGCTATCAATTCAAAGACGACTGGCAGTTTTACGACACGCTTGTCACCAGCTTCGAATACGACGACGCCGTGATTTCGTGGGAAGGGAAGAGTTGCCAGGGTATGGAATATTACGGCCGCGATCGAGGCTCAACCATCATGGGCACAACGGGGACAGTTCTCGTCGATCGCGACGGTTATGAGGTCTACGATCTCAAAGGAGAAAAGACAAGCGAGTTCGAGGTCGGTAGCAGCACGTCATCCTCGGATCTGGTCGGGCGCGATTCCATGACAGACGCGCATTTCGCGAATTTCATCGCTGGAATCCGGAAAGGCGAGACGTTAAACGCACCGATCGCCGTCGGCAATGTTGCCGTCACTATGCTGCAACTCTCCAACATCGCATGGGAGACGAATCACGAGCTGCATCTCGACCCAAAAGATGGACGGATTCAAAACGACCCTGAAGCCATGAAGATGTGGGAGCGAGAATATGAAAAGGGATGGGCGCCGCATGTCTAAAGAAAAGGGAGTTTCGCGGCGTAATTTCGTTCGCTCCACTGCGCTAATGGCGATCACAACCGCTGCCGCTCGAGGCAGACTGTTCTCGCAAGCGCAGGATGGTTCGGGCAAGGTCGACCCAGCGCTCATCCGTCTCGGTCTAGCCAGCTACACTTTCCGGAACTTCACCCGTGCTCAGTTGATCGGATTCATGAAGCAATTGAATCTCTTCGCCTTGAATGCGAAAGACGCGAAAGATCATCTTCCCACAGACCCGCTGCAAGAAGACGCTGCCCTCGCGGATTACGCTGCGTCCGGCGTTAAACTGCACGCGGCCGGCGCCATCTACTTCGGGAAAAATGAAGATGCCGATATCCGCTCCAAGTTCGAATATTGCAAGCGAGCCGGAATCGGAGTAATCGTTGCCGGCGATCCCACTCCCGAAACTCTGCCACGCATCGAGAAATTTGCGAAACAGTACGACATCCGTATCGCCATCCACAACCATGGTCCGGAAGATAGATTATGGAAGTCGCCGCTCGATGTTATAAGAGCCGTGGAAAATATGGACCCGCGCATGGGTTGCTGCATCGACGTTGGTCACACCGTTCGTGCCGGAACAGACATTGTGCAGGCCATCCACGAAGCTGGTCCCCGCCTCTTCAACATCCACATGAAAGATCTGACCGATTTCCAGAATAAAGAAAGCCAGGTCGCCGTCGGAGAAGGCAACATGCCCGTCCGAGAAATCTTTGGCGCCCTCACTGCCGCAAAGTACAAGGGTTTCGTCGATCTCGAATATGAGATTCGTCCCGACGATCCGATGCCGGGTGTAATCGCCAGCTTCGCCTACATGCGAGGCGTGCTCGCTGGTATGGGTTATCCGAGCTCCAGCCCACTCTAATTTCTTCGTGGATTCCGCCCCGCATCGGCGCTATCGTAGACACATCGATCCGTACATGGAGGGCACAATGAGCAAAGATAAATCGGAAGTCCCATCCAACCGCAATCGTCGCACTTTTCTAAAGGCCGGCGGAATCATGACCGCAGCCGCCCTCGGCTCTGCGGCTCTTCCCGAGGTTGTGACCGCGCAGCCCGCTCCGCCGTCGAACCTTCGCAGCGATTCTTCCATGCCAACCAGAAACCTGGGAAAGACCGGGTACAAAGTCGGCATCTTCAGTCTCGGAGGGCAAGCGGCGCTGGAGAAACCGAACAACGAAGCGATCGCCGTCCCGATCATCGAAAAGGCCCTCGATCTCGGCATCAACTACATCGACACATCGTCGATCTATGGCGGTCCCGATCGATGGAGCGAGCAATACATCGGCAAGGTGATGAAGCATCGTCGCGGCGACACGTTCCTCGCGACCAAAACAAAAGAGCGTACGCGCGACGGGTCGATGCGCATGATCGAAAAATCTCTTACGTTGCTGCAGACCGATCACGTCGATCTATGGCAACTGCATGACATCGGAACCATGACCGACATCAACGAGATTTTTGCCAAGGGCGGGGCGATGGAGGCATTGCTTGCGGCCCGCGACCAGAAAATAGTTCGCTATCTCGGCGTCACGGGGCACTACCGTCCCGATGCTTTGATGGAGGCCATTCATCGCCACTCGTTCGACACGATTCTGATGGCCGTTAACGCAGCCGATCCGCATCATTACAGCTTCTCCGAGCAACTGTTGCCTCTTGCCGTTGAAAAGCAGATGGGCATCATTGGAATGAAAGTCCCCGCTCGAGGACGCATTCTTGCCTCGTGGACACCGCCGCCCATCGAACAGCAAAAACACAGTTGGGAAGGGATGTCGGTACAAGCGCCTACGGCCGGAACGCTCGACATGCGCCAGGCCATGTATTATTCGCTCTCTCTGCCGGTAAGCACCGTGATCATTGGCTGCGATTCGATTCCGCAGTTGGAGGAAAACGTCCATCTGGCGCGCGAGTTCACGCCGCTGAACCAGCAGCAACTGGCCGCGTTGACCGCCAAAGCCGAGCCTGTTTCGAAGCAATCCCTGTTTTTTCGTTTTTACGACCGAGCCTAAAAATCATGTCTGGTGGATGGGTGTCGCCGCCCTCCGCGAGACGGATGCCGGATAGCATTTCAGCCTGCTACGCCAAGCCGCTTTGCTTTGCGAAAGCCAACGCTTCTAGCGCAGCTCCTCGCGAGCCTGCAGTGTCTCCGTTTGGCATAACGTGGATCGGGATTCCGCCCTGCTCCTCGCGCTGGGCTGGCATCGCGGCCCGAATTTCTGCCAGAAACCAGCGCTGAAATTCAGCGCTCGCTTCCAGCGCCCCACCACCCACAATGAGCGCGTCCGGATCAAACGTATTGATCATTTCGTCAAAAAAAAGTCCCAGCGCGTGGGCCTGCACACGAAAGACATCTTTGCACAGCGCATCGCCTTTGTCGGCCAGCCCACGCACGGCCTTTGCCGCCTGATGAGCATCCAGCCCCGCCAGTTCGTGCCCGGGATAACGCGCCAGAAAATACGGCAGCAGAGTTCGCTCGATCGCCGTCAGGGAACACAGTGACTCTAAATCGCCAATTCGTCCGCAATTGCAGTGCGGCTTCATTCCCTCAATCCCGGCAATGCTCTGATAGGGAATCAGCACATGCCCCAACTCGCCGCCAAATCCGTTCTTTCCCTTGACGACATTGCCTTCCAGGATGATGCCGCCGCCATTGCCGGTTCCAATCACAATCGAAATTGACGTCTCCCGCCCGCCCGCACCAAAAATCGTATAGTGTCCCCACAACGCCGCGGCATTTGCATCGTTTAAATATGAAACTGGCTTGCCCAGTAACCGCGCCAATCCATCGCGAATATCGTATCCCGCCCACTCGGCATGCACGAAGTTGGTCGACCCGCGCATGCTAAGTTGCCCAGCCGCGCTCGCGGGTCCGGGAGTATCGAGCCCAATCGCGACAATGTCTGACAACGCAACGCCCGCGCCCTCCGCCGCGATTTGTAAGCCGTCGGCAATCTGCTGCAGGCATATGGCCGGCCCCTGCTTCGCCAGGGCGGGATGTTCACACAATCCTTCAATCAGAAATTGACCGTCCGAACTAACAAGTGTGTAATTAATCGCGGTTCCACCAAGGTCGACTCCGGCCGCAACGCGCAAAGGATCACCTCAAACAATAATTTTTATGCACTAGCTTAGCAGGAACGACACTTAACAAGTAACAGAAGGTGACCGTGAATAATCAGGACGAGCCAAACATCCGGACAAGTCTAACGAACGACGAAGCCAAACAAATGCGTCTACCAGGAAACTGCTTTCTCATCGTGATCTGCGTCGTTTCTTTATCGGTGCTCGCCGCAGGTTCAACTCTTGCCCCCTCCACCCTCATCGGTAACGTCCCGGGACGCACCGTCATCAGCCTCGATGGATCGTGGCGCACCATTGTCGATCCCTACTCCATCGGAACCGGCATGCGGTTTTACGAAGAGGCTAAAGCGAAAACTCCGCGCGATCTGGTCGAATACAACTTTGATAATTCCGAGACACTAAATGTTCCTGGAGACTGGAATACGCAACGCTCCAACCTCTTTTTCTATGAAGGCTCGGTCTGGTACAAGAAGTCTTTTGTTTACCGTAAGTCTGCGCACTCCCGCGTCTTCGTTTATTTCGGGGCAGCCAATTACAAGGGCTCGGTGTACCTCAACGCCCAGAAAATCGGAGAACACGAGGGTGGATTCACCCCCTTTAACTTCGAAGTCAGCGACCAGATTCACGACGGCGAGAACTCTCTGATTGTGGAAGTCAACGACCAGCGCGGGCTGGAAAACGTCCCCAGCACCGTAACCGATTTTTGGAACTATGGCGGGCTCACACGCGATGTCTCGCTCATCGAAGTTCCCGACACCTTTTTACGGGACTACTCGGTTCAACTGGCCAAAAGCTCGCTCAACGAAATCGAAGGGTGGGTCAAACTGAACGGCGCTTCGTCTCCTCAGCAAGTCGTCGTGCAAATCGCGGAGGCCGGGATCAAGCAAACGATCACGACCGACGCGGACGGCTACGGCCAGTTTCATTTCCCTGTCCATCTCCAGCTCTGGTCACCGGAAGATCCCAAACTTTACGACGTAATTTTCACGACTGCGAGCGAGTCCATCTCCGATCAAATCGGATTCCGAACCATCGAGGCTCGCGGCACAAAGATATTTCTCAATGGCAAGCCCATCCTGCTCCGCGGTATCGACCTGCATGAAGAAGCGCCCTTTCGCGGGGGCCGTGCTTTCTCGGAAGAAGACGATCGCATTCTGCTCGATTGGGCGAAGGAACTCGGCTGCAACTTCGTACGCCTGGCGCACTATCCTCACAACGAGAAGATCATTCGCCTGGCTGATCGTCTTGGTCTTCTGGTGTGGTCCGAGGTTCCGGTCTATTGGGAGACCGCGTGGGAAAATCCCGCGACGCTGCAAAATGCGCAGCAGCAGTTGCGCGACGTAATTGCACGGGA
>Ga0302274_10002456_pt1 | contig 16988 bp, 14 predicted proteins | sample III_Bog_N2_1_FD_198755 | JGI IMG/M metagenome (GOLD analysis project Ga0302274, IMG submission 198755) | Peat permafrost microbial communities from Stordalen Mire near Abisko, Sweden - III_Bog_N2_1 | ecosystem: Environmental > Terrestrial > Soil > Wetlands > Peat | place: Sweden: Abisko...
TTTGCGGCAGGCTTGCCGTTGTTGACGACGTCTCCGCCTTGAATCTTTTTGGGCCGTCCGTGCTTTTTAGAAGAGCTATGAGCGGCGAAGGTCTCTAAGTGGAGGAGATCCGCTAGTTCCTGCCGAACTTCTGCGATGCGCTTCGTGAGTGCTTTGACGTTAATGAACGAGGTGGCCATAACGCCAAACTAGTAACTTCTTCGACCGTTACAAGCTGGAAGCGATCGACCTGTTATTAGGAACGACGTCAAATATTGGTACTGGAACTGAGACAAACCGCTCCGCAATGGTAGGTTGGTGTAGCCATGAACCACTACCCTTCCCGGTTAGGACCGGCGATGTTCTGGATAACGCTCGCCGGGAGTCTCCTGCTGATCGCCATGGGGATCGTATTCTCCATCGATCATGAAGGCGCAGCGAAGGCCTACGGCGTGCCTACTTCTGGAGGGACGGAAAACGCATGGATCAGCTCGGCAGCCCTTCGTGATTTAGCTTACGGGTGCCTCACTTTAACATTTGTGCTGCTGCGCGACCGTCGTGCGGTAGGGCTTTGCCTATTGTGCGGGGCAATCATCCCCGCCGGCGATGCCCTCGTAGTACTGCGCAGCAGCCCAGCCCCACTTGATTACTTGCCACTCCATTTGGGCGGAGCAATTGGATGTTTAGTCCTCGCATTTCTCCTGCTGGGCCCTTCCGGACCGAGGCCGTAGGACGCGACACGCTAGCTAAGGTCACTTTCCGGATGGCTGAGCCTTACCTGCAACTCGCACATACTTTAGATATTCTTCGCGATCCCCACCAAAGCCTCGCTGGAGAAGGTCGTCTACGAGCTGCGCGAGCGTCTCGGAGGCCGGAGCGGTTGCTGAATAGATGTGGGCGTGGGTGGACCTATTCGCCGCAACAAAACCCTTCTCCGTCATGATCTGCACGGCCCGCAAAATCGTCGTGTAGCCGTTTTTCGTCCCCAAATGGGTGTGGATGTCGCGGACTGTTGACGGTCCATGGCTCCAGAGAACCCTTAGAATGGCCAACTCGACGGGGGTGGGAATTGATTTCGACATACGGTCTACGCAAGTTTGCGTAGTTCCCCTATCTTGGAGTACATGAACCAACTAATACAGAAAGAGAGCACCTATGCGCGAGAGTGAAGTTGAACGCTATAAGCGTGAGTTCGAGGATATGCCGAAGTCATTCTTCAGTTTCGGCGCAGACCTAATCGATGCCGGGTCGCCCAATCCCTGCAGCCGTTCCCCTGCGGCGCGCAAGGTAATGGCCGGTCGCTGGCAAGAAGCCTATGAGATGTGGCTTAGGGACGGAGAGTACTCCCGGAATTTGGAAGAACTCTATGTGGGCTTCATTCTCGCCAGCGAGAAAATCATCAATAAGCGCCCATCGGCAAAGGTTCCGCCGCTTCCGAAACGAATTTGGAGTGATGCGGAATACCAGAAATCGCTGCGCCATTTCAAAGATCTCGTATATCGGAACAAGACCATTGAACACCTGCTACAGCCGGGGACCACCGCCTGGTGCAAGGAGCGTATCGCCATTGGGACTTTGATTAAAGCAAACCAGCCTGAGGAGGCGGAGCGACTTTTCTACCAATATGAATGGGACGCTAATGACATGGCAGAAAACAATCTCGCTCTGATCCACACATGTTCTTCTGCCCAAACCGAGGCCGTGAATTGGGATGCCATGTGGTTCTACGCCCCGCCGGGAGGACAGCGTCGTGGCCCGGTTCGCTTCGGCGAAATGAAGTCTGCGTTCATACAGGGCAAGTTGCTGGGGAACTGCCTCGTTTGGAGGGAAGGGATGCCTGCTTGGCAGCGAGCAGCGGAGGTCAAGTGCTTTGCTGAATTCATTTACGGTGGCGTCCTTCCTCCGCCGTTGCCACGTCCCTAATTTAATGACCACAGGAGTATTATGCGAAAAGAGTATGTTGAACATTATCGGCGGGAATTTGAGTGTGACGCTGCGGGCTGGCATTCATTCGGAGCGGCTTTCGTAAACGATCATGCCCAAAATCCATCCAGTCGTCCGGCAGTCGCCGAAAAGGTGCTGTTGGGACGGTGGGGCGAGGCCTATGCGGACTGGCTCAAAGCGGGAGAGTATTCGCGAGAAGAAGAAGTTTTTCTCGGTTTTATTCTCGCGACCGAGGCCATTTACCACCAGCGCCCTTCAGCGCAGGTACCCGAACTTCCAAAACGTGTTTGGGACCAGGATGAATACACGAAATGCCTGAGGGAGTACGACGACGATGAGTTTTGGTTCGAGATTTACGATCGGCTAAAAACTCCTGGCACGACGCCATGGTTCCGAGAGCGCAACCAATTCATACGATTGTTGGGTGAAGGCCGGGCAAGAGAAGCGGAAGCATTTTACTACGACCACGATTGGGATCATTTTTGCCTTGCCGAATCGGACTTGGCTCTCATCCACATGTGTGCCTACGTCCTTGGAGATTGGAAAGAGTCGGAGCAGATGTGGTTCTATGCAGATAAGTCCGGTCGGACCCGAGGTCCAGTTCGACTGGGTCAGATACAGCGCGCCATAAGGTCGGGGCGCGTGCCGCGCACGATGTTTGTTTCCACCGACGGGATGCCGTGCTGGCAGCCTGCCGAGCAAGTCGCGGTCTTATCATCCTGCGATAATTTCACAAGCCGTTCTGTTTCCGAACAATAGCCCGAGGGCAAGATTTTGGGCTCTGCGCTCGTACTTGCAATTTTGTCCCCTCAGCCCCGTTTTCGGCCTTTTCGCTGGCGAGGAGACGGCACTCGGTGGGGAACTTCCCGAGCACCGTCGTCCTTTTGCAGAGCTGAGCTTGCTTTCGCTAGGCGGAAAAGCTGACGGCCCCCATCTGGCCTGAAGGAGCAGGTTGCAATAGAGTTACAACAATTTTCCGTTGGGGACTTCCGTTTCCGCTCGGAATATTGGGTTCGCACAGACAAGAGTGGCTTAGCCCTTTCCTACCGCCAAAAGTTGCACGGGTCGCTCCGCCGATTCTTTGGCGACATGTGTGCTCACTACGATGTGGTAGGCCCACGGCCCTCAATCATCGGTTAATGCCCACGAGGTGAGCGTCCGCTTATCGTTACGACCGCATCGAGAAACCTGTATGGTCACATCCCGGACGGCTCGCTGGGGTGCCTTGGATTCCTCTTTGGATTTTTGTCGGCCACCCCTATAGGTAGGCCCCGGAGTCGTTGATGACAACCAGGCGTCCGCAACCTAATCCGCCGGCGTTGCGCAAATTCACCTCTTGAGGCGTGGCCAAGCCACGGGCAATTTCCCGTTCATCGCGACGACGATCCCGCATCTTGGCCCTGTGGGCTTGCGCCCAGGGAACCTTGCGCACGGTCATGCCCTTGAGTTTGGCAAAATCCCGGATTAAGGTTTCGAGGTTTTCTTGCACGAAAATAAAAGTAGCTTAACCCGAGAGCTAAGGCAATAAAAGCGGGCAAAATGCTATGCCCACCCACTACCCGTGGAGGGTGTGATCGCCATTCAGTGTACCACCAAGGCGCACCTTGCGGATCACCGCCAGGCCCTGCTCGACAATCCCGACCTGGCCGTCTGCCTGAACAGCGGGGCCAGATGCCAGCTCTGGTCATGGCGAAAGGTCGCGGGACGTCCGCAGGGACCTGTTTGGGAGCCTCGGGTCGAGGAAGCCTTCATTAATGCGGCAGATCAGTTGGAATTCGACCGAGTGCGTTTCCTGCCGGGCAGCGGGGACGGGGAGTTGATGGCGGCTTGAGTCGACTGGGCCGAGACGTTCTATCCGTCTCGGTCTTCGGAGGACGGGTTATCTATCTACCAGGCATGCACAAACCCACTCATACCCACAGCGAGACGTTCATATCTAAATATCGTCCTACCAATCTGAACGAAATGGTTCTGCCATGGCAGCACGGCCTAACCAAGGCGTTGGATTTTGTAACCAACCCTTACCCAGAAGCCTTCCTTTTCCACGGGGCTCCCGGTCTTGGGAAGACCTCACTGGCCAGGATCATGGCGCAGTCCGCCGCTGGAGATCCATTCTCGGTGCGCTACCTCTCTGGGCCCGACCTGGACAGCAATACCGTCCGCGATATCGCGGCCGCATCCTATCATCCTCCGCTGTTCGGAAAATACCACGCCTTCGTCGTCGATGAAGCCGATGAAATTCCGCGGGGTGGGCAGATACGTTTGCTGAGTTTGCTCGAAAACCTAGGGCACACTGTTTGGATATTTACCTCCAACGAGTCGATCGAGGAGTTTGAACCGAGATTCATTTCGCGGGTGAAACCATTGCTTTTTTCCAAACAGGGAATGATGGAGCCTGCCACCGATTGGCTTCTCTCCATCGCGCGCAAGGAATGTATTTCCCTTTCCAAGCACAGCGCTGCAAATCTGATTCGTGAGTCCAATAATAACCTCAGGTCCGCCTTACAGGCGTTGGAACTAAAGGGGGCGGATCAGAAAAAGCAGCGTCAGGTCGTGCCGGCGCCGTCTCGCAAAACCGCACCTGAACCCGCCCTGAACGATCTCTGAGCTGTCAACAAACCCATCGAAGGCATCACGGTTTCACGGCGGCATGCCCAATCATGATGCCATTAGCAATCAGGAAAGCGTCAACCGCAACGTTTTAGCCCAGTCGTGGCAGGCGTGGCATCAGAAGCCTCAGCTCTGGAGGAGCAATTGACTTCTTCGGTATGCTCCGGATAACGGCTTTCGCTTGTTCGGATGACATGGTCATATGTTCTTGTCGGTAACCGCAAAAGTGAATTTCTTTTGGGGGCGTTAAAGTCGTGGCGATACCAATAGCGGTCAATCCCGGAAACGAAGAATTGTAAAACTAGCTCAGCTAACTAATGTCATTTTGGCGGCACCGCCCGTCTACCATGTCTGAGAGTCACGGCGGATCCATCGCACTTAGCGGCTACATATTTCAGCTTCTGGCCGTCACCGGCGTTCAGATCAGCGCTGGCCCGGGCGAGAAAAAGGCGCCTGTCGGCGAGGCCTTTGTTGTGCGTCATGAATGGCTTGATGAAGATGCGGTCGTGGCCGATCCGGTTACCAGGACGGTCGCCTTCATTCAGGTTAAATACTCTGAAAACGCGCAAGGTTCAAAGATCTCGACTGGGGAGCTAAAGCGGATTGTTAAACGATTCGCTCGCGCAACCACATTGGCTCAGAAGAGGGGCTGGCACGTGGGCTCCTACTTGCTATTGTCAAACCGCGGATTAAGCGAGCCGTCAAAGCGGCTATTGGATTTTTCAGCACCGGCGGCCAAGAAATCTACCTCAAAGAAAAAGGGTAAAACAAAGGCGCCTAAAACGAAATCAGAGTGGCCCAAGACACAGATCCACGTCGCGAAATCTCTAACTGAGGAGGAGATCTCTGCGGATAAGGTAAAAGCAAAACTGAAAGCCTTTGCCGCAAAACATGGAGTTTTGGATTCGGAATTTACGAGGGCCATCAACGAGCTGCTTTCGACCATCTTTAACGAGGTTGCCGGGCTACGAGATGGTGGAGTGACGATTAAAGAGTTTATCGGAATGCTCACTGGAACGGAGGATGCCGTTTCCATCGCTCGGGACGACCAGGACGCCGTGCAAAACGCGGAACTGGTCACGATTACCGCCTACGATGAAGATCCACACGAACATCTTCCCCGGGAGCGCACGAAGAATCTTCTCGATATCAATCCGCAGCACTCGTGCTTTGTCTTCTACGGTAAGGGAGGCATGGGGAAAACCGCCAGTTTGCGCGAGTTGGCCCGCCAGCACGGGAAGAGTAAGCCCCGGCCATTTGTCAGGGGGATACTTGCCATTGACGCCCAAAAACGCTGGGCCACAGGCTGTGCGGACCTGTGGCGCAAAGTCCCAACGCAGGAAGATGGCACTGTGGAACGGGCGATCAAGCGACTCAAGGCTGCAAATCCCACCATCAAGCAACCCATCCTCCTCTTCGCTCTCGATGGAATAGATGAAACTTTTGATGCCGACGCCGCCAACGACCTGCGGACGGCTCTGAAAATTCAAAAAGATAATTACAATCGGCTCCAGACCGTCTCGAAGAATGATTTTAAGCTGGTGGTCACCTGCCGTGACTTGGGAGAGCTTGAGAAATATCTACCGCATGACGCGGCAGACATGGATCGACCGCCGCTCGATTGGTTAAAGACAATTGAATTCAAGGCCTTCGACGCAGATGAATTCCGGGAAATTGTGAACCAAGATGCGGGCGAAGCCGTGAAGAAGCGGCTTGTTCCGGAACCGACAATTTCCACTTCGGCAGCGCCGCTCTCCGGCGCGGTAATTTCCAGCAGCGGAGAGGCGGCGATGTCCGAGCGCTACCTCTACCTGCGCGATCCGCTCGTTTGGCGGTCTTTCATTGCCCTCACGCCCGAACAACAGGAGGAGGTTCTGGATGAGAAGGATGACGCGGCCTGTGCTTTAGGAAAAAAGATTTTCGAGCGATTTGTAAGAAAAACCCACCGTCGCCGGACCGCTCTCGACCATGCCACGCTGCTTCCCGTGATGCGGGCTGTAGCTATTGAAATGGAAAAGGAGCGCAAGCCCTGGACGCGAAATGCCTTTTGCGAAAAAGGCCGAGCCACGGGAGTTAGCCTTGATAGCCAGTGCAGAGAGATTTTCGGAGAAGCCACCGAGGCTGGCCTCATCGACGGTAGTGCGGCAGACTGGAAATGGCGAAACTCTGCCATCCCCAAATATTTGCAAAATGCCCCCGTTTAATTTTAAAACGCTCGAAGAGAAGGTTCGTTCGGCGTCGAGCCTGGACGAGGCGTGGGTTGTATTGGCTGAAGCTCCCCAGGAGTTTGTCGAGGGGGAGGCTACGGACATCGTCGCCAGTCTGACCGCATCCGCCGTCGTCTCGTCGCTTTCAGAATTTGATCCCGACGGTCAGCAGAATCTTGGGGCAGCGCTGGGTTGGGCTTCCCGCATCGCCCTTTTCTCAACCGCTGACCAAGATCCAGAGACCAGGTACGGTATTCAGATGACCAGGGAGAAAGTAGGTGATTGGCTGCGTAAGCTCCCTTGGAAACTTCGCAGCCGCTTTACCCCGGAAATCGTATCCCTCGCCATTGAGGCCCTGCCAAACGAAAACTGGAAGCAGGGCTGCTGGCTATTGTCGTCGGTCGGATGGAGAGACCCGAAAGCGGTGGACGCGCTACGAGATGGATCGCTTGTGCAAACAACAGAAAAGAGCGATCTGCTATTCTGCACTCTGCTCGACTTGGGGGTTCCCACTTCCAAGCGTGCTGCCTACCTGAAAGAAGCCCATTCGCGCTACCAGAGACGCCAAAGTCGCCAGAATATTCATTCCATTTACGCCTTGGGCGACATTTCTTCGCTTAAAGTCTTGGAAGAATTTCTGCCCGCGGGAAATAAGACAGAGCACGAGAAGCTCGTTTGGATGCTCCTGCCCCAAACGATTGGACAGATCGCCAGTCGAAGAAACACGGAAAGAGATGGATCGCTGGCCATCGACACGCTGGCAAGAATATTTGCCAATCACGAAGCGGAGTTAAAGCGCAACATTTACCTTGGCGGCTCGGTCGTCAGCAAATGCAACAGCCGGAAAGCTGTGCGTTTTCTGTTAGAGCTTTTTGCGAAGGAAATGAATTCAGAGTCGCAGCATGATTTGATGCTGCTGAATCGCCGCCTTGAAGAGTGTGTGGGCTCCAATCAAGTCCGCGCGCTCAATCTTTCACGTGATGGAACTGCCCTGAGAAAAATTTTCAAGCGAGTTCTCACTAAAAGTAATGATTACAAAGGCCGCAGTCTCACTTTCGAGGCAGACGTTAAAAACCATCTTTGGAACCTCTGCTTAACGCTAGGAACCCCGACGGCAGACAAAATCGGGCGAGAGTTCATTGAGGCCGACCAGAATCCTTATACCCAGTTCCACATCCTCGCCGACTTGGCCTGTCTGGCTTTGAATCCCCTTCCTTCCCGAATTATTGATTGGGCCAGCGTTCCCTCAACTCCCCCGCCAGACAACAGCGGCACGGATGAGATCCAGCGCATGGAAGCGATTCGAGTCGTTGCCAGCGCCGGAACCGTGGAAGCCTTCAACGTTCTTCTACACAGCCAATATCTCACGCTGATGGGGCACACCCTGGCAGATTCCGCCGACGGCCTCGCTTATTTGACCGTCACCTTAGCGCGAGAGGATCAGCACCGGGCCTATGTCGTCGAAGAGCTGTTCAAAATCTTGGACCAAGGCCCTGAGGGACCCCAACCAGGAGCGGTAAGCAGCTCGATCATGGATTTGGCTTACCTTGATTTATTGGAAGTCCGGTATTTTCAAAAGATTGTCGATTATGTCGTCGCGGAACCGGGGTGGACAGAGAATCCAGTTGTAAAGTCGCGCCTGGTCGCTGCACTCAGCTCAGCACCAGCCTCGCTTTTTGACGAGAGCCTGATCTTAAAACTCGAAAAATGGGCGGATGAAGGCGACCGGCTTCTTTCCACGAGTTGCTTGGAAACCTTAATCAAGCAGGGCCTATTTGCCACTCGCCAGAACCTGCAGGTTCGGAAATTAACTTTTTCCAAGGAACGCTCCCTCTCCAATCTGCAGCCTCGCGACCCCGACGACGTAAACGGAGGCATCTATGCTCTCTTGGCTCATCGGGAGCCTGCAAAGTACGAAGCCGACTTTGCCGATTTCATTCAAAGTTGCGCCTTCGGATCGCTGATGGAGGCGATGGAGACATTGGGACGACTCCAAGTAAATGAGCCCTCCTCGACTTCGTTTTCGGAAAAATGGGCTCAAGCTTTGGTCAGCCGAGCGATCAATAGCAATACTCGATACAATTCGGAGTCGCACCTGTTTGTATTTTTAAAAGTATACGCTCCCGGGCTCCTGGCCTCCACTCCGTGGGCGGAGAGTTTTGCTGACTGGACGCCAGAAACAAGAGAGGCGTTGGCCACAGCATTGGGGAGTCTTTCTCCAGATTCCGACCCTACTAATCAATCCAGTCGCACGCTCTTGGACCTGCAGAACGATACCCACTTTGGCGTTCGGAGGGCGGCGTTTCGTGCTTTGGGTCGCATTGGGCCAGCATTTCTGGGCTCGATGGTCGCTTCATTGGCCCAGAGCCCTTCACCTGATGGAAGAAAACTCGCTGCTGAAGCGCTTTACTGGATTCCCGCTCAGCAGCGAAACACCAGTTACTGGAAGAATTTGACGCAAGGCCTCCTCGAAGATGTGGCTGAAGATGTCCGGAACGCACTATCCACATCCAAACAAAGGAATTGGAAAATTACGTGGGCTCGTAAATACGAAGAAGAATTGACCGGTTCGGTACCGCACTCGAATAAGGATGTCCTCAAGCGGTGGAAGTACGCCGAGGCCATCTCTCATGTCGGCGATGACGAATCAGTGACTCGTCTAAGCGTCTTCCTAAAGACGAACAACATGCCGGCGAATTCGCAGCGCTTTCTGATTCGCACAATTGAAAGATTGCAAAAGAACTGGGAGAAATGCCGCCAGAAGTGGCCGGAACCTTTTGCGCCGGGAAGCGCAACGACAAAAATTGGCATTGGCCGGCTGACCATCAATGGTGAGGATTTCTCCATAAATTATTTGGTTTGGCAGCGTCCGGACATAATGCAACCGGAGGTGTTGTCCTGGGGCGGCATGGCCTCATCGACTGAAAACCTGAAAATCTCGTTGGAAGGCGAAAAATTGATTTTTACGGACGCCGAAGGACGGAAGTGGGATATATGGGCCACTTCCGTCACACCACCGCATATCTTCTCATTTGTTGGGGGAGATCCAGCCTAGGTCGGTTCCATTAGCAAATTTACACCAAGGACGCTGACCGGGTCGCCTGTCCGTGGTAGGCTGCCACGAGCGCTCTCATGGTTCCTACTGCTGATCTTATCGCAAAGCATCTCGCATTGGCTGTCGGCCAAGACCGGAAACCGCTTCTCTCCGATGCCCAAGTAACTGAGAGAGCCCAAGCCATTGAGGAGGAGATCACGCTCACCGGCTTTCCTTTGGTCCTCACGCCCTGGACAAGCGTGATGACGACGGGAGCATACCCCTATCCCGCCTACAAAATTGATGATCCGCGTTACAATCTCGACAAGATTGGCCCCGGCGACCCAGGTCAGTTCGCGATCAATGGCCCGGCCATCAGTTGCGGCGACTTGATTAAGCTCGGGCGGGCGTGCCTCAACAGGCAACTATTCCTTCCTGATCGGTGGCCCAAAGCGCTCCGCGATCAGTTTCTGGACCAGCAGTCTCACTTGGATGCAGTCGAGGAGCTATGCTGGTACACTCGGTGGCGAGGCGTTCGCAATGTCCTTACGAAGGTGCGTCTCATTTCAGGAAGCGACAAAGACGTGGACCAGGGCTTTACCTCCTGTTTAGTGCCCATTTTCGCGGAAATCAAAAATCGCCGCAGGGAATCCGTAGGCGTCGCGGACGGCTGGCACACGAGCCGTGGCACTCCCTACGGGTTCGATGACCTGCTGGGCAAGTTTCCGAACGCTCGGACGGGAGGTGCACTCCACGTCGCGTGTATTTCGACCCACCTTGAACCGGATCAAGCAGTGCGAACTCAAGCTGAGGCTTTTCTGGCCCAACACCCGGAAATTGACGCGATCATTATCTGGTCGGCTCACAGCCGCGACGGGCGGGAAAACGTCGCCATGTACGGAGCGCCACAAATTCGGTCTCAGCTTGAGATTCTCATGGCGCCCCCGGAACGGGAAGACATCCAACGGTGGTTCGTTGTGCGTCACCTTGGGCGCAACTCCGTCGAAGGACGAGTGCTGCTTCCTTCAGAGATCGCCGACTGGGCGCGGCACCAGTAAAGCGAGCGCTACTCTTTCGCGACGTATGTGACAGGCTTTAACCTAGCGATCGCATTTGCGATTGTCCACGGCACACTACCTCCAAAGCGGTTGTTCACATAAATATAATATTTGCGTGAGATGTTACTTGTGGCTTTGCGCAGTAGGTACACGAGCGCTTCGCTGTCTTCCGGATAAGGGTCATTGATTTCGGGTGAATTTAGGTAGCGCCGACTTGAAGTTTCGCTTGTACCGAACGTGCGAGTAGATTTGGTCCAACCAGTCCTCGTATTTCTACGACGAAGTGCCAATGTAAATACCCCGTGCAGCCAAGGTGGCGATCTATTGACGAAGCTGCTGTAATGGCAATTCCATATTCACGCTATGAGTACCGCGCCAAAAGTTTTCATCTGCCATGCCAGCGAAGACAAAGAGCGTTTTGTCATCCCCTTTGCTGTCGCCCTTCGAGCCAAGGGGGTGGACGCCTGGGTAGACAAATTCGAGATTCTAGCTGGTGAGAGCATCGTCAGTAAGATTTTTGACGAAGGCGTTGAAGAGGCCAAGGCTGTTATCGCGGTCATTTCTGAGGCCAGCATAAAGAAACCTTGGGTAAAGGCCGAACTGGACGTGGCCGTGGTGCGCCGCATTGAAGGCAAAGCGAAACTCATCCCAGTGGTCCTGGAAGCAGCTCAGGTACCCAATGCCTTGTCGGCCTTACGGTGGGAATCCGTCGGCGACGTGAAGCACTTTGACGTTGCGCTCCACAACGTCATCCAGTCGGTCTTCGATCAGTACGAACGCCCTCCGTTGGGAGCCTCGCCCCATTTTGTCACGGAGCAGGTTGCGGCCATACCTGGAGTTTCGACCGGGGACGCAAAGATTCTGGCGGCCTGCTGCCGAGCTTCCGAGAGGCTGAACAAGATTTTCATGGATGGGCAGGACTTCGAGAAGATCAAAGCCGAATACGGTGCATCTGAAGAGGTGTTCAGCGAGAGTTTGCTCGTTCTAGCTCGAAACGGATTTGTGAAGTTGGACCAAATGGATGGAGGATACATCCTGGGCTTTAACGTCACGACCAAAGGATACGATTCATTCCTGCGCGCCAACGACCGCGACTATGTCGCCCATTTTCGGCAGGTAATCGCGAGGATCATCAATGACGGAGACAAGGGAGGAGATCAAATCGTCCAGGCAACGGGCTTGTTGCCTCGCACTGCTTTTCACTTCGTTCAAATCCTGCACTTCAACAAACATCTGGTGCTCCACGACATGAGCCACTATGGCTGTGAAAAGTTTACCATTGCGGCCCCAAGCCCGACCCTGCGTCGGCTTTTGGAAAATTAGAGCTTTGCCGGCAATCCGGAAAAGGCGACCATGGTAAGCTGACCAATCACGGGAGCCGCGCTTCAATGGAGGAGAGAAAAACATATTTTTGCCGCCCAGCTTGCCGACGCGATTTTCCCTACCATTCACACGGCCCTGGAAGCAGAGCCAAGCGCTAGTCTGGCCCGTAGCGGCAAGGTTTAAACCATTGAGGCTGGTTGCCGATCAACCCGATCCGGTAAGCCTCCGCAGGCTCCATGGATACGCCTTCGGTCTTTACCCGGCCACGCATTTCAGCATCCCAACATCATTTCGCCTGCTTCCGTTTGGCGTTCAGATGGACCACAAGACGATGAAATGATTGTCGCAAGTTTTCCAAATAGTTCGGATCCTCCAGAATCTGCTTCACCAAATGATCCACGTAGGCATCGCTGTACTGGCCCGATCCGTACTTCGGTCGATAGTAAAACTCCGCTCGTTGTTCCAGCCCGAAGATTCGGCGCGCAGCGACATTGTCGTTGCTCGTGAATCGGTATTTGCCATCGAGGCGTTTGTTCACGGTCTCGACCACCTCCTTCTGCCGATAAGGATGCGTCTTATTCGGGTCGATGAGTTTGGCGGTCTCGGCATTATCGTCAGTCACCAGCCGAACCTGTAGATGCTTGCCATCTTCCTGGGCTGCTTCCTGCGGGGTGGCGATCCTAACGACCGAATCCGCTGGGGCTTCGATAACCTGGCGCAAATTGGCCATGAGATGTTCTCTCTGTTGGCTCACCAGGCGCTCGATAATCGAGCGAAGGTCATCGGAGGTGGCAGGCTCGCTCTTCGGCCCATGGCGCACATAGAAGGTGCCCTGGCCAAAAGCAGATTTCTGTTTTCCATTCGGCGCCACGTAATTTCCGCTTTTAGAAAAAACCAACGGGGTCGGCGCCCGCGCGATCATGATGGAAGCAACCTGTTGTCCATCCTCATTGGAAGAAGTAATCTTTATTCCGGCGAAGTTTACGTCGGTGAATCCCCTGATCTTGTTAATCACGTCCGCCAGGTCCACAGAGAGAATTGGAGCGATGTCAGCACCGGAGAGACTGCCGTCATCATTCACCCCGATCCGGATTTCTCCCCCGCCGGCATTGGCAATCGCCACAATATCCTTAATCAGCTCGCACCAGTCGCCCTTTGGGTCGAAGGACGCTTTGAATTCAAGCTCGGCTGATTCCTCCGGTTTCATCAACGGAGTATATCATGACCACCTATGCTCGCTTCTAGTCGCGGCAGGTAAGCGGACATGAACCTGGTTGCTGCGGCAGGTCGCGAGTTTTGAATCGCCAGCAGGCAGCCGCTGTGATAGTTTTGTGGCCAATCGGAGGAATCACCGAAAACTCGTCATCGCCAAAAATCGGACGGAATCAGCCCTGCCCTTGTAGCAGCGGCAAGAAGTATAAATACTGCCACGGGGCTGCAACGCCTCGGAGCGTACCGAGCCCATCTTTGGACGACCTCGCTTTCCGCCAAGAGCAAGCCCGCCGCTACCAACGTCAACGCCAACAAGGCTTGGGCAAGCTCATTATCAGCCAGCTAACGCCCAAGGGCCGGGTCGTGGTGGTCGGCAACAAGGTTTACTGCTCACCCCGGTACAATACGTTCATCGACTTCCTCGCTCACTTTATCGTGGACGTGATAGGGCTTCCTTGGTTTGAAGCCGAGATTAAAAAGCCGGAAGCAGATCAGCATGCGCTTTTCGGTCTACACATGCAGGCCGCGGCGCGACTTAAGGCTCACCAGTTCGGCGATGGCCAGGTGCGGGAAGCTGTCCTTACTGGGGCGCTGGAATCATACTACCGGATTGCCTATCATCTCTACCTCGTGAGCCATAATGGCGGCTTGCCTGATGCGCTCCTTGTCCGCCTAAAGCAGAAGGATCAATACCGCGGCGCAGCGCACGAAGTGTACGTGGCGGCGACTTTCATCCTGGCCGGGTTCACCATCGAATTTGAGGACGAGAGCGACATCGACCGCAGCCACTGCGAGTACACGGTCACGCACGTCAAAACGGGTTGGAAATTCTCTGTCGAGGCCAAAGCCCGCGGCGTGGAGAGTAAGCTCGTCAAAAGCCTGCTGCCGAATGCCCTGCTCAAGCAAGCCGATCACACCCGTCTTATCTGGTTTGCCATCAACTGGCCCGCGGCCGATGCCGACGCTGGCAAAGCGGCCATTTTCGATACGCTGAAAGAACTGCGCTCCAAGGAGGACATGATTCTCGATGGGCATCCGGCCCCGCCAGCCTACATCATTGTTTCCAATAATCCCTTCGAGCATGCCCTCGATTCGTCGAATTACTCCGTCAGTGCCCTCGCCGAGGGCTTCCGCATCCCGGACATGAAGTACGACATGCAGTTCCACTCGGTTCGAGAAATGAGGCTCAACCGCGATAAGCATCTGCCCATTCACGACCTGATCCAGTCAATGCTGCTCCACGCCCGCATTCCCGTTACCTTTGATGGCGAAGACGAGGCCTTCACTTTCGCCAATGATCGCCCCCGCCTTCTGATCGGATCGGACTACGAGATTCCAGACGAGCACGGGGAAATGGTCCGGGCCACCTTGGAGAGTGCAACCGTCGATGTGCAGAAAAAGGAGGCCCACGGATTCTACAGGACCACGGACGGCAAGCGGGTGATGGCCATCTGCCCTATCAGCGATGCAGAAACCCGCGCCTACATCCGGATGCCAGAAACATTCTTCGGCGTGCTCAACTTCAACGCCGAAGCCAAGATGCGGGATCCGCTTGAGATTTTCGACTGGATGTACGACAGCTACAAAAATTCAACGAAAGAAAAGTTGCTGGAGTTTATGGCACCAGCAGGAACGCAACCGCACATGCGGGCGCTGTCGCAGCAGGAATTGGCGATTCTTTACTGTGAGGGAATCGCCAACTCGATTCATTACCGCCAGACCCAAATAAATTTAACGAATGGAGGAGACAGCGATGAGCGAAAACAGTGAAATTTCCGGCAGGTGGTGGATTGATGGACAGTCGAAGTCTCCCCTCGCCGGAATTCTTTCCGTCGAAGGCCGCCTGGAACTGAAAATCTCCATTCACCCCGGGACGCCGGCAGCACAGGTTTACGGAAACCTCAGCCTAGAAGGATTACCGAAGGTTCCCCACGTGATCCATGGCAGAGATTCCGAGGACAAGCCAGTCGTGTTGTACGGCTGCACCTGCCATAGCCGCACGCGCGCTTCAGGGGAAGTATTGCTCGAAATCTCTGCCCTGGCAGGAGTCCAAGGATTGGACATCGATTACTGGCAGACACCTGCAATCAAAACTGTCACTGTGCGCATCGAACATTTGCACCGATGGCTGCAATGCGATGTGCTCAAAACCGTTCAGTTATCCGACGGCAAGCAGGCCTGGGTGGCGAAGGATTACTCCGAGGAAAAATACACGATTGCCGAGGGCATCGACCTCCGGATCATTGAAAGCTCGCATGAATCCCACGGCCAGGATCGCGATCTCTTCCGGCCCGATTGCCGGATTGGGCTGACTTTCGCCACGCCGCGTTCCCTGGATGAGATCTGCGACAAATGGACCAACTGGGTCGCGCACTTTCTCTCCCTCCTGGTTGGAACGAGCCTGCGTGTTGAAGAGATCAGCGTCTCGGACCTCGATCTCTTCAAAGAAGATGACTCCATTGAGGCAGCGCTGGCGTTTTCCACGAACCAGGCCAAGGTGCTCGGTCGCGGCCAGTCCAAGGCGCGGGTGCGCAATTCCAATCCAAATCCCTTCGACATGCCGGCCTCCTACTCTGCGGTCAAGGGGCAACTGGAGAGCATGCTTCAGCGTTGGCACGCCATGAATGACGAACTGGAGGCACTCGTGAAGCTATTCACCACAGTTGTTTTTCATCATGCCCTCTATTCCACAGCCGAGTTCCTTTTTCTCGTTCAAGCTCTTGAAGTTTATCATGGTCACTCGGGGCATTTCCCTTCCTGGCAGCTTCAAGCCGACGAGCTAAAGAAAAGACGCAAGCACATGGTCGCATTAGCACCGCCCGAATACGCCGACTGGGTAAAGGAAAAGTTATCCCAGAATCACAAGCACCTGGGCGACCGAATCACTGAAGTCTTCCAGGCAAACCAAAGCTTGGCCCAGACAGCTTTCGGCGATTTAACCGGCACCGCGGAAAGGATCGCCTACACCCGCAATTACTTTACCCATTACAACGGGAATACGGACCATAAGAAGTTTCTCGATCAGGATGCCATGGCTCGAGTGAATTGGTCTCTTGAGCAATTCCTTTGGGTCATTCTGCTTAAAGAGCTGGGCGCGCCGGCCTCAGCTTTTGACCAAATTATGCGTAGGGTGAAGACCGCTTCCTTTACCAGCTTGACGCTGGCGAACGTCGAACCCGAAAAGTTCAAGCAAGGATGCCTTCCCGCAGCAACGGCTTTGGCGTCCCTCCTCCTGATTGCCGGCTACCTGTTTCTGACCGTTGGCTAGCGGACTCAAGGACATCAGCAATGCGGTGGAGCTGGCCGACGATCGAAGTAGGGTGCGAGGTCAGCCAGGGTGCATTCGCTGAGCCACTTCTCTACCAGAACAACCTTCCCGGTTTCGGAGTACCAGCCCCAGCGACCGCTCCAGAATCGCTTCTCCGCGAGCACTTCATCTGGATTATTATGGAGGATGACGATCCGATGGTCATCACCATCACCCAGCCATTGATTCAACCGGTGATTGATGCCTTTAGCACCTTCAGCCACGCGGCCGGCGCTCCCAGAATAGGGTCACATCCCCCTGAGTCACTTTTCCGAGGTAATGATTACGGAGCACCTGCACGCTATTTCCCATCT
>Ga0302274_10002466_pt1 | contig 16953 bp, 5 predicted proteins | sample III_Bog_N2_1_FD_198755 | JGI IMG/M metagenome (GOLD analysis project Ga0302274, IMG submission 198755) | Peat permafrost microbial communities from Stordalen Mire near Abisko, Sweden - III_Bog_N2_1 | ecosystem: Environmental > Terrestrial > Soil > Wetlands > Peat | place: Sweden: Abisko...
TTGCGTCATGAAATTGATTTTGGCGTTTGTAACGGTTGCTTTCTCATTTCAAACATCGTTATCCCGTGCCGCGAACTTTGTCATGTCCGGGACCGATGTGCTGGGGACTGCGAGCTTCAATTCCGGATTGAACTGGACCGGCGGGGCCGCGCCCGCCGCAGGCAATACCTACCAGACCGGCGCGTTTTTGCTTCGTACTCCGCAAAACTCCACTTCCATTGCGTTTGCTGGTGACTCGCTGGAAGTCCAGAATGGCGGCGATTTGCGCGACAAGACTTCGGCAACTGTTACGATTACCAACTTTATTCTGGACAACGGCGGCATTTTTGACGTGCCTGTTACCAGTTCTACCCTGGCGGGCAACACCACTTTGAGCGGTGGAATGGCGTATATCAGCGATAACGTCGGTGAGACGTTCACTTGCAGTTCCGTCATTAGTGGTCCCGGCGGATTCTACACCTTCAGCACCGTTTCGACCGGGGCGGGGATCACCATACTCACAGGAGCAAACACCTTTCTTGGCCCGCTCATTGTCAACGGTGGCACACTGGTCTTGGGGACGGGTGGCTCACTCGCAAGCACAAACATCACTGTTGCCAGTGGCACGACGTTGGATGTGTCGGCCGTCAACTTTACTCTGGGCAGCAACCAAAGCCTGTCCGGAAGCGGCACCGTCACCGGTTCGGTCAGCACGGTTTTCGGTTCACAAATCTATGCTGGGACGGGCGGAACGTATGGAACCAATACTTTCAACAACAACCTGACCTTCGTTTCCGGTGCGTCCGCCTATTTCGATTTGGGCAGCACGGCTGGGGGCGCGAACGACCAGATCGTCTTGAATGGCGCGGGCAGCGTCCTGACTTGTGGCGGGGCAAGCATCGGCATCAATTGTGGCGCAACGTTGGATCAGGCGAACGATTATGTTCTTTTCACACTGACCGGCGGTTCGGCCAGCATCGTAAGTAATTTCAACATCATGCCAGTCTGGACGGGAACAACCCCGGTCAATGCCACCAATTATTCCATCGTGACCGAAAGCAACAGCGTGATCCTCCACTATAATAATACCAGCACAACAAATCTTCCGGCAGTGACAAATCTTGCCGCTTCAGCCATTTCGCCTGCTTCAGCGACGTTGAACGGCGAGATGCTTTCGTCTGGCGGCCAAATTCCCATGGTCAGCATTTATTATGGAATGAGTGATGGGGGGACGAATCCGGCGGCTTGGACGACCAACGTGCTTTTGGGCTTGCAGAATGGATCGTTCGCGGCGGCGGTTTCCAACCTGACGGCGAACACAACCTATTACTTCGCCGCCTCCGCCTCGAATTCGGCGGGAACGGCTTGGGCCGTACCTTCACTATCTTTCACAACTCCGGTTCCAATTCCAGCGGTTGCAACGAATCTGCCGGCAACGAGCGTCCAAAGCTCATCGGCAATGCTGAACGGCCAGATACTTTCGATTGGCAGTCAGACGCCAGTTGTTACTTTTTATTATGGCACGGCTGATGGGGGAATAAATCCAGTTGCGTGGGCCACCAACATATTGTTGGGGTTGCAGAACGGATCATTCGCGGCTGTGGTTTCCAATCTGACAGCGAACACAATGTATTACTTCGCCGCCTCCGCCTCGAATTCAGCGGGAACGGCTTGGGCCACACCTTCGCAATCATTCACCACTTTAACGCTGTCTTCGGCTGTGGTTACCAATCTGCCGGCTTCAAATTTGCAGGGCAGTTCGGCAACCTTGAACGGCCAGGTGCTTTCGATTGGCAGTCAAACCCCAGTTGTTACTTTGTATTATGGCACGGTCGATGGAGGAAAAAATCCAACGGCGTGGATGAACAATATTAATTTGGGTCAACAGAATGGAAGTTTCGACGTCACAATCACCGGTTTGTCAACAAACACAACCTATTATTACGCAGCCGCCGCTACGAACTCCGGGGGGCTAGCTTGGGCAACGCCATCGGCATCATTTACAACGCCCATTGCGGCTGCCGCCACGACAGTCTCCGTGACGACCTATCACTACGACAACACGCGCGCCGGCGCGAACACGAATGAGGTTTTGCTTACGCTGGCAAACGTCAATGTTAACACCTTTGGCCGTTTGTTCACCTATTCGTTAGATGGATATGTCTATGCCGAGCCTTTGATAGTGACCAATGTGGCCATTCCCGGGCAGGGCACTCATAACGTCGTGTATGTGGCGACCGAGAATGACAGTGTTTATGCATTTGATGCGGACAACAACACAGGAACCAATGGCGGCTTGTTGTGGCACACCAACCTTGGAATTGCCGCTTTGAGCAATAATCAGGAATTTGGGGGTCGCTATAATGGCGGAAGTTACATTGACATAGTCCCTGAAGTGGGCATCACCGGCACGCCGGTCATTGACCCTGTTTCTGGAACCCTCTATGTAGATGTGCTGACACGTGAAGTAACAACAACAACAAATTATTATCACCGAATCCATGCGCTGAAAATTACCAATGGCATAGAACAACCTTACAGCCCCGTGGTTGTGACGGCATCCGTTCCAGGAACGGGAGTGGACAGTTCGAATGGAGTGGTGTCATTTAATGCGCGACAGCAAAATCAACGCCCAGCCCTTACCCTTGCGGGCGGTAATTTGTATGTTGCCTACGGCAGTTTTGCGGATACAGATCCGTTTCATGGCTGGGTCATTGGCTTCAACGCCACCAATCTCGTGCAGTTGACCAACTACATTTTCAACACCACACCCAACGCAACAACGGCGGCTTTCGGCGCAAATGCGGGTGAAGGCGCTCTCTGGATGGGTGGAAATGGATTGAATGTTGATGCCAACACCAATCTTTACTTCGAGACTGCTAATGGCAGCTTCAGCGCGAACACCAATGGAGGAGATTACAGTGACAGTTTTGTCAAACTTTCCACTTCCAACAACCTTGTAGTAGCTGACTATTTTACTCCTTATGATCAACAAGTGCTAGCCAATGGCGATGATGATCTGGGATCAGGCGGACCGCTGCTTCTACCCGATTGTGTCGGCAGCACAAACCATCCACATCTCATAGTGGGATGTGGCAAGGAAGGAAAGATTTACCTTTTGGATCGCGACTTCATGGGAAATTACAATTCCGCAAACGACAATCAAATTGTTCAGGAAATACCCAATGCCGTCGGCGGCACATGGAGTTCACCAGCCTACTTCAATAATCAGATCTACTATCAGGGTAGCGGCGACGTGATGAAGGCATTTCTGATAACCAACGGAGTTATCGTAACATCACCTATTTCTAAATCTGCAACCAGTTATGGTTATTTCGGGGCTACACCTGTGATTTCTGCCAACGGCACCAACAACGTTATTGCCTGGTCAACGGATTCCGGAGCTTATGCAGGCAGTGGTCCGGGGGTTTTGCATGCTTATAATGCAACCAATCTCGCGCTGGAGTTGTATAATTCCAGCCAGAATCTGGCGCGGGATAATCCCGGCGGAGCGGTCAAGATGACCACGCCAACCGTGGCCAATGGAAAAGTTTATGTTGGTGCAGAATATGCCTTGTCAGTTTATGGGAACGCTATTTTCCTGGCGACACCCTTGATCACGCCCAATGGAGGTTTTTTCACCAATTCAGTGTTAGTAACCCTGTCCGACACAACAGCGGGCGCTTCCATTTACTACACGCTGGACGGCACCGCACCCAGCACCAATTCCATTCTTTACACAGGTTCGTTTGTTTTAATGAACAGTGCAAGCGTTCATGCAATTGCCATCGCACCCGGTTCGGTGAACAGCGGCGTGGCTGTTGCAAACTTTATCAACAGTTCAGCCATTGGCAACGGAAGCGGACTGTTGGGAGCATATTATGCCAGTTCTTACCCGGCTACTCCTTACACGGGTTCACCTACACTTATCCGGACCGATGAGGTGGTCAATTTCAACTGGAGCAGCACCGGCCCGGATCCGAGCGTGGGTCAAACCCATTTTACCGTGCGCTGGACCGGCTCGGTGCAGGCGCAATTCAACGAGACCTATACTTTCTATGCCACCGCCGACGACGGCGTACGCCTGTGGGTCAACGGACAGGAACTGGTCAACGGATGGGTTGACCAAGGCGCAACCACTTATCAAGGCACGATCACTTTCAATGCGCAGCAGCTATACAACATCGAAATGGATTATTATCAAAATGGGGGCGGAGCCGTGGCGGAACTTCAATGGAGCAGCCCCTCGACGGCGCAGGCGATCGTCCCCCAAACACAGCTTTATCCCTACACGAACCCGCCGCCCAGCGTTGTCATGGCGAGTCCGGCTGGCGGTTCAACTTACACCGCCCCTGCGAGCGTGACCGTCGGTGCGAATGCGGATGCTCCCTACAACCCGGTTGGCACGGTGAGTTTCTACGCCAACGGCGCTCTGCTGGGAACATTGAGCAACAGCGTTGACGCGCCGCTTTATGAGATGACGGTTCCCGGTCTTGCCGCGGGCAGCTATGCATTGACCGCCGTGGCCACCGACGGCAGCGGGTTGAGCAGCACATCGGCACCGGTGAACATCACCGTCAACGCCGGGAGCGGACTGCCCTACGGATTGACAAACACCCTTCCTGTCTCTGCGTTCCTGAACATGCCGACCACGTTCAACGGGACATTGCCGGCGCTGTTGTCACAAACCGGCGCATTTAGTGACACCACCAACCGCATTCCTGCCGGCGGATTGATTCCCTATGTGCCCAACACAATCCTTTGGTCGGATGGCGCGGTCAAGAGCCGGTATATGGCCCTGCCCAACAACGGCGGGACGCTCACACCCGACCAGCAGATCAGCTTTCTGCCGACGAACTCTTGGACGTTCCCGGCGGGGACGGTGTTCGTGAAGAACTTCGACCTCGTCGTGGATCAAACCAACACCAACACACCCTTGCGCCGCCTGGAGACGCGGCTTTTGGTGCGGGATATCAACGGCGCGGTGTATGGGGTGACCTACAAATGGCGTCCTGACAACAGCGATGCGGATCTGCTCTCAAGCAGCCTGACGGAGAACATATTGATCACCAACGCGACGGGCGTGAGCACGCAGGCGTGGTATTATCCAAGCCCTGCGGACTGCCTGACCTGCCACACGCCGGCGGCCAATTATGTCCTTGGCGTCAACACGCGCCAGTTGAACGGCAATCTGACGTATCCGGCCACCGGGAACACGGACAACCAGCTGAGGACATTGAACCGGCTGGGCCTGTTCAACCCGGCGTTTGACGAGTCGGCCATCACCAACTTTGAAAGCCTCTCGGCGCTGACCAACTTGACCGCGTCATTGGAACAACGGGCCCGCTCCTACTTGGACGCCAACTGCGCGCAATGCCACCGGCCCGGGGGAGCGGGCATCACGTTTGACGCGCGCTACGACACGCCGCTTTCCCGGCAGAACATCACAAACTATCCGGCGGCGTTCTCGCTGGGGGTGGACAACGCGTGCATCGTGAAGGCGGACGATGTCTGGCGCTCGGTGCTGCTGTCGCGGATCAACACCAATGCAGCGTCCATCAAGATGCCGCCATTGGCGCGCAGCATCATTGACACCAATGCCGTGCAGGTGATCGCCGGCTGGATCAACAGCCTGCCGGGAGTGCCTGCGCTGGCACCGCCAACCATCACGCCTAACGGCGGGAGTTACTTCGCCTCGGTGGGCGTATCATTGCAGGTGCCTGACACCAACGCGACGATCTACTACACGCTGGACGGCTCGCTGCCGACGACCAATTCGCTGCTGTATTCGGGCGCGTTCAACCTGACGGGCAACGTGACGGTCACGGCCAATGCGTTTGAGACGAACTTTTACAACAGCATAGGGGCCAGCGCACAGTTCCTGGTGCAGCCGTTGAACTTCACGTCGGAAGGCTTCGACACCAACAACTTGTTTGAACTGGGCTTTGCGGGCGTGACGGGCAGCAACTATGTGCTGGAGGCCAGCACAAACCTCATCAACTGGACGCCCATCAGCACCAACAACGCCTCCACCAACCTGTTCATCCTCACCGACCCGGACGCCACCAACTTCCAAAACAGGTTCTATAGGGTCGAACAGCAGTGATCTGGGCGAAAATCTGAAAGGCGGAAAGCTAAAACTCTGAAATTAAAAACAAAGCAGAAAGTGGAAATGGAGAAAACTGAAAGCAGGAGTTTATTTCGACTTTTCAAATTTCAGTTTTGAGTTTTTGACGTCTGGCTTCTGTTTTCATTGTTTCAATTTTCGGCATTTCAGCTTTGATTGATGAACATCGTTTTTTGCGCCGACCGAAGCGCTCTTCCGGGACTCCATGTGGCGGCGTATTCGCTGCTGGAACGCATCAGCCCCGCAATGGCGGATGCACGTTTTTTTGTCTTCAGCGACGCATTGGTTGAGGCGGACATAAATTTGCTTCGCCAGTCATTGGCGTCGCTCAACAAGCCTTTTTGCTTGGAATTGCGACGGGTTGATGCAGCACTGTTCACCGGTTTTCCATCGCTGAATGGCAGTTGGGCCACATATTACCGGCTAGCGGTACCGCAAATTCTGGACGTGGAACGCTTCCTGTATGTGGATGCCGACACGTTGTGTGATGTGGACGTGAGCGAATTGGACACGCTTGATCTGGGCACTTCACCAGCCGGCCTTGTGCCGGAAGCGCCAATGAGCGGAGCGATGGACCGGTTTGTGGCAGTGCAATTGGGCAACAGTCCTGAGGAACCTTACTTCAATGCCGGGGTCATTTTGGTGAACGTTGCAAAATGGCGGCGGCAAAGGGTCACGGAACGGGCAATGGAGTATATCACCACGCATCGCCCGCCTTTTCATGACCAGTCCGCACTGAATGTGGTCCTGCATGGAACCGCAAAGCCATTGGACGCCCGGTACAACTGCATTGCCAACATGAGGAAAAATTGGCCGGCACTTCGGCAACCCTGCGGCCAGACAGGGGGGCTGGTTCACTTTCTGGATTATCCAAAGCCGTGGGATTTTTTGGGCGAGTTTGTGCATCCGCAGCACGGTCTCTGGCGTTCGGTGCTGGACAAGACGGCGATCAAGTGTTTTCGCTCATGGCACGCCGCGCCTTCACGCAAGTTCCCCAAAACCCGGAAGGCATGGACTGGTTATAAAAAGGCGCTTAAAGACCGATTGCTGTTTGCCGGTTACGCTCGCGGCTGGTTGAAAAAAGTCAAAGGAGTGCCGGAAGGCAGAAATAAAACGCTGACATTCTGAAATGCTGAAAGCTGAAATGGAAAAGAGGACAGAGGGTGGAGGTCAGACGGTTTCAAACATGGAAATGTTGAAATTTGAAACATGAAAGTGCAGGCTCCATTTGGTTTTGTGACCGGCTGCCATGCCGGAGACAAGTTCATGGTCCAGGCCACACTGGCAAGCATGAGGCATTATTGCCCAAAAGTTCCCATCTGCCTGGTGGTGGACGGTATGTTTGACGTTTCGGATCTGGAGAAGGAATACAATCTGATCGTCCTGCGTGTGCCTGAACTGCCATCGTCCGAAATGCGCAGGCTTATTGGCGGGAATTTTCGCGCAAAACTGGCGGCGATGTGGGAGGGGCCGTTTGAGTTTTACGTTTGGATGGATTCCGACGCGATTGTTTGGGGCGATTTCACCTCCCAAGTGCGGCGGGATCTAGATTTTCAGATTTTCTGGAAAGAAGCTGGACATCCAAAAACTGCCGTGGTGCAGAGTTTAGGACAGGAGGCGTCGGATGGCTTCAAACATTACTACTTCGACCCTGAAAAGTTGCAGTTAAAAGATCCAAAATTTAAATGGTTTGGTAACGTGTATTTCTCAGCCGGTGTTTATGGGTGTAAGCGTGGCGTCATTTCTTTCAAAGAATGGCTGCACATTGAAAATTGGGGAAAAACGACGGCGGGACTTTTCTCAAACTTTGGAGACATGGGGCCGTTAAACTACCTTGTTCATGCAAAAGCCCAACGCAATGAGATTAGGATAGACTCGGCGGATTTACAGCATATACCTGAGCATCATGGAAAACAGGAGCTGCTGTTAGACTGCGCTTCAGGGATATGGCATTTCCCTCCAACAGTGCGTCGTCCACGAACTGTTCATTTCTGCGGACGCAAACCCTTTCTTTTTGACAGAAAGGCCTATTCACGTCCATTCACCATTGCTCGGCTGGAACATCACCGGCGACGTCACGGCAACATCGGCGCGTGGCTCCGCATCTTGAATGAAGATAAATGCGTTCTTGCAGGCAAGGTGGAGCGGCGTCTCAAAAATCATGCGGCGAACTTTTTGAAGAAATGACCGTTTCCGTCATGATAACGACCAAGAACCGGGCGGCGGATTTACAGAGAACCTGCCGGGTGCTGCGCACGTTGAATCCGGCTCCTCTTGAAATTCTGGTCACCGCCGACGGATGCACGGATGACACCATTGAAATGCTTAAAGCCAATGCATTGGAGATGGAAGAGGGAAGAGGGAAGACGGAAGAGGGAAGTCAGAAGGCGGAGGTCGGAGGTCAGACGATTTCAAATGTTGAAATGCTGGAAAACAGAAGTCAGAAGTTGGGCAGTGGAACACTGAGATTGTTTGTGAACGAAGTGGGGCAGGGGTCGGTGGCGTCGCGGGACCGGATGATGCGTGAGGCGCGCGGTGACTTGGTGCTGGCTTTGGATGATGACAGTTATCCGGAACAGCCAGAATGTCTGGCGCTCATTACCGTGCTCTTTGAGCAAAATCCCAAGCTGGCGATCGTCCATTTTCCGCAACGAACGGATGAGTATCCTGAAACGCTCACCCAAACGGATTTCGGGCCGCCACGATTGACGCGTTCTTTCGCCAATTCCGGGGCGATGTTGCGCCGTTCGATTTATTTGCAACTGCCCGGATTTGAGACAGCGTTTTTCCATATGTATGAGGAGCCTGATTACGCGCTTCAGTGCGTGGCGGCAGGTTATGAAGTGCTGTTCACACCCGTTGTCGCGATCCGCCATCATTATTCGGGGGCGTCAAGGAACGAAATGCGAAATCATCATCGTCATTCGCGCAACGAATGCTGGAGTACGGTAATGCGCTGTCCGATGCCGCAAATGCCGATGCTGGTTCTTTACCGTGTCCTGTCCCAACTGTTTTATGCCTGCAAGCGGGGACCGCAATGGGTTTTTCGAGAGCCTGTATGGTGGTGGCAGGCATTGGGTGGCATCAAATACTGCCTACAAAAGCGCCGTCCTATTTCATGGAAGAAATATCGGGAGTGGTTGAAGCTGACGTAGTGGGGAGCGTGGAGTGCGGAGATTGGAGATTGAAGTTAGAGGTCGGAGGTCGGAGGTCGGGAAGAAAAAGCAGAAATTAAGAACAGATGTCAGAAGTCGGAGGTCAGAAGGCAAAAGTTGAAATTGGAAATTGAGTTGCTGCCTAAAAAAATTGGCGCGAAGATTGCTCATCTGCTATTCTGGACATGAGGTTGAAGTTAAAAACCATGAATAAATGCGGAATTTTTTCCCTGGTTGCAGCGGCGCTTATTATCGCCGCAACTTCCGCACATGCTGCGAGCATAGTCTGGATTAATACAGCCGGCGGCAACTGGAGCGACACAAACAGTTGGAATCCCAACCAGATTCCCGGCAGCGGCGACGTGGCTGTCATCACCAACGACGGCACTTACAGCGTCACACTGGACGTTAATCCGATCATCGGCGGTCTGGTTCTCGGCACGGCTGGCGGCATCGACATACAGAGCCTGTCGGTCAGCAACAACCAGACATTCACGCTCAACGGCACGGCGCAGGTGAGCACCAACGGCCAGTTCAACCTGAACGGCGGGGTGTTGGGCGGCAATATCGTGCTGTGCGGCGCGTTGAACTGTTCGGCAGGCACCTTGTCCGGCGGGTTGACCGTGAACAGCAACAGCGTGCTCACTGTGAGTGCGCCGGGAGTGGCCTTGAACAGCTTGACTCCCGGCAGCCAGTCGTTGACAAATTACGGGACGGTGAACTGGACGGGTGGGGACATTAGTTGCGATTACAGCCCGCAGATCTACAATTACGGCCTCTGGAACGCGCAAACGGACAACTCCATTTTCGGGCAGCAAACCACCGGCAATGCGACGTTCAACAACTTCGGCATCTTCCGCAAATCCGGTAGCACCAACACAACGACGATTGATACCAACGCGGTGTTCAGCGGCTCCGGCACGGTGGATGTGGAAAGCGGGACGGTTTCAATTGCAAACGGGCAAAATGCCGGTGTGGTCAACACCGCCAGCGGCACGTTTCTTTCACTGGGAAGCAGCCTCATCTTTGGGGGCAGCATGACGTTCACCGGAACAGGGTCGGTTGAGGGATCGATTATCGGGAGCAACGCGGTGTTCAGCGGCACGATGACCTGCTCAGGAGTCACAATATCCGGTGCCATCACTGTCGCCACCAACTGTGTGTTTAACTTGGGGACATCGAATGTGAATTTGAGCGGCGTGGCTTTGACAAACTATGGAACCGCCAACTGGACGGGCGGTGACCTCGACTGCAGCAACAGCCCCCAAATTTACAACTACGGCCTCTGGAATGCGGAGACGGACAACACGTTTGTTGGAGAAGTCAACGGCGGCAGCGGCAACGGGGTCTTCAACAACTATGGCACCTTTCGCAAATCCGGGGGCACCAACACAACGACGATTGATACCAACGCGATGTTCAGCGGCTCCGGCACGGTGGATGTGGAAAGCGGGACGGTTTCAATTGCAAACGGGCAAAATGCCGGTGTGGTCAACACCGCCAGCGGCACGTTTCTTTCACTGGGAAGCAGCCTTATCTTTTGGGGCAGCACTTTGTTCACCGGAACAGGATTGGTTGAGGGATCGGTTATCGGGAGCAACGCGGTGTTCAGCGGCACGATGACCTGCTCAGGAGTCACAATATCCGGTGCCATCACCGTTGTTACCAACGCCATCGTCAATCTGGGAATTTTGGGCGTTTCCTTCAACAACGGTTATAACAACACCGCCCTGCTGACGAACTACGGCACCATCAATTGGAGTTCCGACCTGACCTGCGACGGCGGCCCGCAAATTTTCAACTTCGGTCTTTGGAACGGTCAAACTGACAACTCCATTTTCGGGCAGCAAACCACCGGCAACACAACGTTTAATAACTACGGCATCTTCCGCAAATCCGGCGGCATCAACACCTCCACGGTTGATTCCAACACGATCTTCACCAGTTCCGGAACAGTGGATGTCGAAAGCGGGACGATGGCCGTCATCAAGGGTCAGGCGTACGGCGCGGCCAATGTCGCCGGCGGCGCAACCCTTTCTTCTGGCAACAATTTTGTTTTCACAGGCAGCACACTATTCAGCGGCACGGGAACCATTGCCGGGCTTTTGAACGGCAACAATGCCCTGTTCAGCGGCGTGTTGAACTGTTCCGGAACCACCTTGACGGGGACAATCACTGTCGTCACCAACAGTGTGCTAAACCTGGGGACATCGAACGTGAACTTGAGCGGCGTGGTACTGACCAATTATGGCACGGCCAACTGGACGGGTGGTGACCTCGGCTGCAACAACAGCCCACAAATTTACAACTACGGCCTTTGGAACGCTCAAACGGACAACTCCATTTTCGGACAGCAAACCTCCGGCAACACGACGTTCAAAAACATCGGCATCTTCCGCAAGTCCGGGGGCACCAACACAACCACGATTGACACCAACGCGGTTTTCAACGGCTCCGGCACGGTGGATGTCGAAAGTGGGACGGTTTCAATTGCAAACGGGCAATATGCCGGTGTGGTCAACATCGCCGGCGGTGCAACCCTTTCTCCGGGCAACAATTTTGTCTTCGCAGGCAGCACGCTGTTCAGCGGCACGGGAAACGTGGCCGGGCTATTGAACGGCAACAACGCCCTGTTCAGGGGCGTGTTGAACTGTTCCGGAACCACCTTGACGGGGACAATCACCCTCGTCACCAACAGCGTGCTCAACCTGGGGACATCGAACGTGAGCTTGAGCGGCATGGCTCTGACCAACTATGGCACGGCCAACTGGACGGGTGGTGACCTCGACTGCAACAACAGTCCCCAAATTTACAACTACGGCCTATGGAACGCGCAAACGGACAACACTTTTGTCGGAGAAATCAACGGGGGCAACGGCAACGGGGTGTTCAACAATTACGGGACATTCCGCAAATCCGGCAGTTCCAACACGACCACAATTGATGCCAATGCGGTGTTCAACGGTTCCGGCACGGTGGATGTCGAAAGCGGGACGGTCTCAATTGCAAACGGGCAAAATGCCGGTGTGGTCAACACCGCCAGCGGCACGATCCTTTCGCTGGGCCACCTTGTCGTCTTTGGGGGCAGCACGCTGTTCAGTGGAGCAGGAAATGTGGCCGGGTTTGTGAACGGGAGCAACGCGGTTTTCAGCGGCGCGATGTCCTTTTCGGGAGTCACAATCTCCGGCGCCATCACCATCGCCACCAACGCCATCGTCAATCTGGGAATTTTGGGCGTTTCCTTCAACAACGGTTATAACAACACCGCCCTGCTGACCAATTACGGCACCATCAACTGGAGCTCCGGAAATTTTGCCGGCGACAACAGTCCGAAAATCTACAATTACGGCCTGTGGAACGACCTGTCCGACAACACTTTTTTCGGGCAGCAAACCTCCGGTAACACGACGTTCAACAACATCGGCACCTTCCGCAAGTCCGGCACGAGTGGCATCACCACGCTGGACAGCAGCACGGTTTTCAACAACACCGGAACCGTGGATGTCCAGAGCGGCACCGTGTCCATTTTAGGAGGCAGAACATTGACAGGCGGGGCATTGAATTTTGGCATCAACAGCTTGAACAATTTCGGCCACATCACCCTGGCTGGTGCCGTCGCGCTGACCGGCACCGTCAGTGTCAATCTCAACAGTGTTTACACGCCAACCAACGGCACATCCTTTGCCCTGCTGACTTACGGTTCCGAATCCGGCGTGTTCACCAGATTCAATCTGCCTGCATTCTTTGGCTGGACAAACATCTATGGCCCCGCATCGTTCTCATTAAAAATTGTCTCCGCGCCGATGCAGGTTTTAAATGTGACCAATTACGGGGCGATTGGTGATGCCGTCAAGTTTTTTGCAAACACCACGAGTAACTCCGTGGTGGTCACAACCACCAATCCTCTTCCCACTTCGGCCATCGGCGAGGCAATTGAAGTGTTCGCAGCCGGAGTGCCTACTTCATCGTCCAACAATCAGGATTTGGTAACAACCATCGCGAATGTTGTGAATGGAACGAACATCATCGTTTCGCAGGCCTGCCAGCAAACCCTGACCAATACGTTCGCCACCTACGGTTACAACAATGTGGCCAGTTTTAAGGCGGCGATTGCCGCCGTAGGGACGGATACAAACGACATCATCTATATCCCGGCCGGGACATATCTTCTTCTGCCAACCAGCCAAAGTGGTGCATACAGCCAGGTTGCCATTGTGCTTCAACGTGGGGGCATCAACTTTGTCGGGGCGGGGACCAATTCAACCACATTGTTAAGCCAGGGCGCGTGGACTATTATCAACAACTCTCCCAAGCGCGGAATTTTGGTGGAAGTTGCCTCACCGATCACTTACAATTACCCTCTTACCTTTTCTCACCTAACAATGGACGGCGGTGTCCAATATGGCAACACCGGAAACCATGGATTTCCGGCCAGCATCAAGGATGGAACCGGCTGGGACACATCACACGATGCCTTTTTAACGTGGTGTGTATCTTCCGCGAGCCTGTACCAAATCTATTTTACAAACGTGCTTGTGCAGCATTGGCGGGGCGAGGAGTTCAAAAGTATTGACCAGCCAACAAACAGCACCATTGGAATCTATAACAGCACATTTGCTGACGGCAACGCCACCGCTTTGAACGTTTATGAATCATGGGATGTACGCTCCAATCTCTTTGCGAACCTGTTTCAGGTTGCCGAGTATTATCAGCAATATTATACCTACCCCAGCTACTTTGAATACAATGTCATCACCAACATCACCGGAAACGGTTTTGCCATCAATGGCGGCAAAGGCAGCAATCCCCCGTTCTACATGGAAAGCAATGTTTTTTACTTTTCCCAAAATAACGGCATTGAAACCGTTCCGGCCGACAATCTTTTTGTCATAGGCAACCTAATCACGAACGTCGGAAACTATACCATTGATTTTGACCTGTCGGCAGCGGGTTATCAGGGGACATTTTACAACAGCAACATTGTCATTGCAGCGAACACAATTGTGAATCCCTATATCTTTGTGGAACTGGGTGGAGGCTCAGGCCCGACCGATTTGGCTTCAGTGATGAATGCCAGCATAAACAACAATGTGCTGCTTACTAACGGCAATAATACCACTGTCTATTTCTGCGCCAATTATGGCGGATGGACGACAAACATTTCTTTCACCGGCAATAATTTAAGTTTCTTCCACGCATATGCCTTTACGAGTGCATCCTTGAACAACCCATACGCCTTTGTGAATACCAACAACCTATATGCGGTTGGCATACTGACAGATGGCGAGTTGGGCTACACAAACAAAATCACTTATGCAGGCGGATCTCGTTATAATCTAGTCTATCCTTATTCGACCAATCTGGTCATCTATCTTGATGACACTCATCCCGGGAGCATACCCATCGGGGCGCAGATACTTTTCATGAATAACACTAGCAATGCCAAGTCGGTTCCCATTTATCCCAGCAGCAATCTGCAAATAACCCCAATTATGGTGCCCTATGGCCAGACACTCACGTTTTATTGGCAGCCTTGGGCCAGTGCATGGTCGACCAACAACAAGCCCCCGCCCCCCACGGGCGTGCGGCTGAATTTCTAAAAAAGCATCCGCCTGCGCACATCTGCGGCCCTAAAGGGAAAACGGAAAAGTCAAAAATAGAAATTGGGAAAGTGGAAATTAACAAATTAAGCGCTGAAATTCTGACAGGGTGACAAACTGAAATGGAAAAGTAGAAGGCAGAAATTGGGAAAGAGGAAATCAGGAAACAGAGGCCAGATGACAGAGGTCAGAGGTCGGGGAGCGCGGAGATGGAAGGTGGAAGATGGGAAAGCGGGACTACTCACTACTACAAACTAATTCCTAACTACTGACTCGCGGCTCTTCGCTCCTGTCTCCTATCTTCTAACTACTAACTACTGTCTTTTTTGACACATGTGGATTTGCAGCCAGATCGGGGCGCGGGAACATTACGCAATCCCCAGGGCTTTGCGCCAAACCGGCCGGCTGGCGACACTTTACACTGATTTTTGGGCAGGGCGGGCGCTTAGGCGCGCACAGGAGTTGGTAGATGGAAGATGGAAGTTGGGGGCACTACGGTCGCTGGCGGGGCGGTATCATCCGGAGATGGATGCGAGCAGGGGGAGGAAAGCCAGTGGTCAGTGGTCAGTGGTCAGTGGTCGGTCATCCTTGGTGCATTCATGGAATTTGCGGGCGCTTTGGTGGGAAATGCTACTGCGTAAAAAGCAGAAATTGGGAAAGCAGAAAGCAGAAATCGGAGGGCAGAAGTCAGAAGTCAGAAGTCAGTGGTCAGCAGCTGTCGGGCCATATCAGGGCTTTATCGAAGTGGGACGGCGGTTTGCGGAATGCGTGCGAGAAGATTTGAAACGCCGAAAGGACCTGGGGCCGGACACCATTTTTTTTGCCTATGACACGGGGGCTTTGGAAACCATGGAGTGGTGCAGGGAACAGGGCATTCAATGCGTATTAAACCAGATGGACCCGAACCGTGTGGAGGTGGAACTTGTTCGTTCCGAAGAAAAACAATGGCCTGGTTGGTCGCTGGAGTCCATCCATGTTCCGGAGGCCTATTTTGCCCGGCGCGAAAGGGAATGGGCTTTGGCGGATCGTGTGGTGGTGAATTCGGAATTTTCCCGCAAGGCGCTTTTCCAGCAAGGTGTGCCGGCGGAAAAGGTGCTTGTCATTCCTTTGTGCTATGAGCGGGAGTTAGGAGATGGAAGTCAGAAGTCAGGGGTCAGTCGTCAGTGGTCCAGTGGTTCGCGCGGCGCTTCGCCGCTCCGCGTGCTGTTCCTCGGCCAGGTCATTTTGCGCAAAGGGATACAGTATCTGCTTGCGGCGGCACGACAAATGGAACGGCAGAACATCCATTTTGACGTTGTGGGTTCAATCGGCATTTCCAAACAGGCAATTGCGACAGCACCCGCAAATGTTACGTTTCATGGACGCGCCGGACGGGATCAGGCTTCGGACTGGTATAGACGTTCTCATTTGTTCGTTTTACCAACCATTTCCGACGGATTTGCCATCACGCAACTGGAGGCTATGGCGCATGGGTTGCCAGTCATCACCACCCCGTGCTGTGGGGAAGTGGTCAGTGATAGCATGGATGGTTTCATTGTTCCTTCACGAGACCCGGGTGCTTTGGTCATGATACTGCAACGTTATATCGCGGAGCCCGGCTTGCTGCCGGCACACCGAAGTGCGGCGTTGGAAAAATCGAGGCAGTTTACGTTGGGGAGACTGGCGGAGAATTTGAGGCAATTGGAGAAGAATTTAAAAAATGACACGCTGACACGCTGAAAAACTGAAATGAGCAGACTAACCGAAGAATTGAGGCAGCGAACCAAGCGTTTTGCTTCGACAGTAATCCGGCTGTATGTTGCACTGCCGAAAGAGCGGGAAGAAGTTCGAGTATTGGGAAAACAGTTGCTCCGCTCTGGCACTTCGGTGTCGGCTCATGCACGGGAAGCATCACGCGCCCGGTCTGACGCCGAATTTGCTTCCAAGTTAGACGGCCTATTGCAGGAAGCGGACGAATCCCATCTCTGGTTGGAATTATTTCGTGACGATTGCGGCATCCGAGATGAAAACCTTGACGCATTGTTGCGAGAGGCTAATGAACTCATGGCCATCTTTGCCACAATGGTGGCGAAACTCCGTAAGCGGGGAAATC
>Ga0302274_10002472_pt1 | contig 16932 bp, 14 predicted proteins | sample III_Bog_N2_1_FD_198755 | JGI IMG/M metagenome (GOLD analysis project Ga0302274, IMG submission 198755) | Peat permafrost microbial communities from Stordalen Mire near Abisko, Sweden - III_Bog_N2_1 | ecosystem: Environmental > Terrestrial > Soil > Wetlands > Peat | place: Sweden: Abisko...
TGCTGTCCATGAACGACACTGTGCTGGCTACTTGGCAGGCAAGCAAAAGCGGCGAGAAAAATTTGCTGAGCCCTTACCTCGAACTGTTACGCGCGCTGCATGAGTTGGCTTATGGCGATGACCTGGCGGAGCGTGAGTTGGGCGCGCTACTGGAAAATGCGCAGGTACGCGGCGCGGATTTTCCCTTGCCGGAAGCGGCTGCCATGCCCGCGCCTGCGGTGCCGAAAATCCTTATCCCAAGCCGCATCTCGGCCAGCGGCTACAACAGTCTGGTCGCTTGCCCGTACCAGTTTTATGCGCGCCACATACTGCGCCTCAATGAAATGGATGAGGTACGCGAGGGCGTGGAGAAGCGCGATTACGGCGAGTGGGTGCATGACATTTTGCATCGCTTCCACCAGAAGTTTCCGGTGCTAAACGAACATCCTTTATCAGAATTGGAAGAGATGTTGCAGCACATCAGCAACGAGGTATTTGCGCCCACTGTGGAACGCGACTATCTGGCGCGTGCTTGGCTGCTGCGCTGGCAGCAGGCAATTCCCGCCTATCTGAATGCGCAGCTAAAAAACGAAGCGGAGGGCTGGCACTACCAGAACGGCGAAGTGCCGTTTGAATTGCCATTGAGCGATGCATTGACCCTGCACGGGCGCATAGACCGCGTGGATGTGCAATCCGCAGGCTCTGCGAAGGTACTGGACTACAAGATGATGGACGCGACCCGGCTGCGCAACAAGCTGACAGAGGCGGGCGAGGATGTGCAACTGGCCTGCTACGCCTATGTGTACGAGGCTGACGAGGCGGCTTTCATCAGTATTGAAAAAGACAAGGTGATGGCGGTTGCACCGCCGCAGGATTTTCCGGAACTGGCACAGGCCAACATCGAGAGGCTGCTGGGAGTGTTCGCGCAGATGCGTGAGGGTTCAGCCATGCCTGCGCACGGTGTGGATGAGGCTTGCGTATATTGCGAGATGCGCGGCTTGTGCCGCAAATCGGAATGGAGCGCGGCATGAGTATGGATAACAAGATCGCGCTTGATCCGCAAAACAGCGTCGTCGTCGAAGCCTGCGCAGGCAGCGGCAAGACCTGGCTGCTGGTGTCGCGCATCGTGCGCCTGTTGCTGGATGGTGTGCAGCCCGGCGAGATTCTTGCCATCACTTTCACGCGCAAGGCCGCGCAGGAGATGCAGGCGCGCTTGCACGAGTGGCTGCATCTACTTGCTGTGCAGAACGATGATAGCGTGCGCCAATTCCTGCACGAACGCGCTCTCGATGACATTGACGATGCCATGCTGTCCCGTGCGCGCGGCCTGTACCGCGATGCATTGCTGGCGCAACCGGTCATTACCATCAGCACCTTCCACGGCTGGTTCATGCAAATCATCCAGCGCGCGCCGCTGAATGCCGGGGTGCCAGTCGGGATGCAATTGCTGGAGCGTACTTCGGCATTGCGTGATGAAGCGTGGCAGGCATTTGCCGACAGTCTGCGTGCTGCGCCCGATGGCGAAACTGCGCAGGCTATGCAGTGGTTGTTCGCCGAATATGGATTGCACAGCACGCGCGCGCTGCTGGAAAATTTTGTGCACAAGCGCGCCGAGTGGTGGGCGTACTCTGCCGGGCAGGAAGATACCGTGGCATGGGCGATAGATCAATTGCACACGGAACTCGGCGTAGACAGTGATGCTGACCCGATTGCTATTGCATGCGCCGATGCAGCGCTGCAAGACGCGGTGCATGCCTTTGCGCGGGCATTGGCGACGGGTACAGAAGTTCAGTACAATAACGCCAACAAGCTGCAAGTCGCATGGGAAGTGATTGATCCACACCAGCGTTTTGCGGCATTGTCACTTGCTCTGTACACCCAGGCCGATGAGCCGCGCAGTTTCAAACCTACCAAAAAACAGGATGCAGAATCCTTCCTGTTTGCGCGGGATGTGCTGTTCGACAAGCTGCAAGCGGTGCGTAATGAACTGACCGAGCTTGCAGCTTTGCGCATGAATCAGGCTGCGCTGCATTGTGGTGCGGCGCTGCTGGAGCATTATCAGGAATTGAAGTTGCGCTCACAGCAGATGGATTTCACTGATCTGGAATGGCAGGTATGCCGCTTGCTCAATCAAAGCGATTGCGCCGAGTACATGCAATACAAGCTGGATAGCCGCTACCGCCATGTGCTGCTGGATGAATTTCAGGACACCAACCCATTGCAGTGGCAGATACTGCAATCGTGGTTTGCAGCTGCTGCCGCAGTGGATTCGCGGCCCACGGTGTTTGTGGTGGGTGACCCCAAGCAATCCATCTATCGTTTTCGCCGCGCCGATGCGCGGTTATTCGAGGGGGTGCGAAAGTTTTTGCAGGCAGAATTCGGCGCGCATTACCTCACGCAGAACGAGACGCGACGAAATTCTCCGGTCGTGCTGAGTGCGGTGAATAGTGTATTTTCAGAACATCCTGAGGGCTTCGTGGATTTCGAGGAGCATATTGCACATCATAAAAATCTGCCCGGTCATGTTGAGGTACTGCCATTGGCAGTAGTTGAAAATGCGGAGCCAGTAGTATCGCCGGACGGTCAATTTAGTCTGCGCAACCCGCTTACCACGCCGCGTGACGAAGAGAAAAATGGATCACGCGAAATCGAAGCCGAACAATTCGCCGCACACATCGCAAATATCGTGGCGAACTGGAGCGTGCAGGGTGAAGGCGACACAATGCGCCGCGCCGAGTGCGGCGACATCATGGTGCTGGTACGCAAGCGCACACATTTGCGCGTGTACGAACACGCTTTGCGTGCACGCCACATCCCATTTTTAACTTCGCGGCGCGGAGGACTGCTCGACACACTGGAAGCGGAAGATATTCAGGCGCTACTGACTTTTCTGATTACCCCGTTCGCCGATCTCGAATTGGCGCAAGCGTTACGTTCGCCGCTGTTTGCTTGTTCGGATGAGGATTTGATGCTGCTTGCGGAAGATGCAGAGGGGAGTTGGTGGGCGCGCCTGCAACGCATCGCGCACGCTGGCGTCGCTTCCGCCGAACTGGAACGCGCGCAGCGCTTGCTAAAAGATTGGCTACAACTCGCCGACAAGCTGCCGGTACATGACCTGCTCGACCGAATTTATTTCGAAGGCGATCTGCTGCATCGCTATGCGGCGGCGCTGCCTGCCGAGCTGTATGAAACAGTGCGCGCCAATCTGCAGGCCTTTATGGAAATCGCGCTGAACGTGGATGCAGGGCGTTATCCTAGCCTGCCGCGCTTCCTCGCCGAGTTACGCGAATTGCGCGCGGCAGAAAACGAATCGCCGGACGAAGGTAAAGTGGGCGAGGTCGGCAACGCGCTGCGCATTTACACCGTGCACGAGGCCAAAGGGCTGGAAGCGCCCATCGTGTGGCTGCTGGATGCCAACGACACACAGCGCAAAGCTGACAGCTACAGCGTGTTGCTCGACTGGCAACCCAACGAGCCGCGTCCGGCGCATTTTTCCCTGTTCAGCGACAAGCGCGGACGCGGCGCAAAGCGCACGCCTTACTTCGAGGCGGACGAGGCTTATGCTCGACGCGAAGAAATGAATTTGCTATATGTCGCCATGACGCGCGCCAAGCAGGCGCTACTGGTGAGCGGGAATGGTGAGCCGGCAGAGGAGTCATGGTATGGGCGCATTGCAGCTACAGCGCAATCAGGTGAAAACTCGCTGCTGGCAGAGGATTCTTATCCGCTGTCTCGGCATTTAGATACTGAGCGGGAGGGTGAGCGTTCTGCTGCCGAACTTATTGCGTTGCGACTGCCCATTCCAACCGGACAGCGCACAGCACGTACTACTTCTGAGCAGCAACGCGGCACTTGGCTGCACGCACTGCTGCAACACCTTGTTTTGCCACAAGCAGTGAGTGATATGGGTGAATTACAACAACGCTGTGGCATCCCGTCCAACGAGATGGACACGCTCTGGCTACAAGCGCAACATCTACTCTCGCTACCGCAATTGCAACGCTACTTCGATCCGCAATACTACCGCAATGCTTGCAACGAAATGCCCTACGTTAACGCGCGCGGCGAATTGAAACGTATAGATCGTCTGGTGGAGTTCGACGATGAGGTATGGGTACTGGATTACAAGACAGGAGCCAAGCCGGACGTTGCGCCGTATCGGACGCAGATGCGGGAATATCGTACTGCCATGCAGGCTGTGTATGCAGGCAAGACGGTGCGTTGTGCCTTGCTGTTTGCGGATGGGGCGTTGCGCGAAGTTGAATAATCGGGTTCCGACTTAGGTTCAATACTGTTCACCTGAGAAAAATTCCGTTCGCCCCATAGAGCTTTTGGTCGGGCACCCGCCTGAGCTTGTCGAAGGGTTACCACGAACGGTCAAATAGATAATCTGGGATAATGCAAAGGCTCTAAATTCACTCTACAAAAACCATGCAAAAATTAGTCCTTGCTTCCAACAATCCCGGCAAGCTGCGCGAATTCCAGTTTTTGTTGCAACCGCTCGGTATCGAGGTGCTGACGCAAGCGCAAATCGGTATAGTCGAAACCGAGGAACCGCACGTCACCTTCGTCGAAAACGCTCTTGCCAAGGCGCGCCACGTCAGCCGTTTAAGCGGGCTGCCCGCGCTGGCGGATGATTCCGGCATCTGCGTCACCGCGCTGGATGGAGCGCCCGGCGTGCTTTCTGCGCGCTATGCCGGAGATAATCCGAAATCGGATGTACGCAACAACGAAAAACTGCTACACGACATGCAAGGCGTGACGGATCGCTGCGCACATTACTACTGCGTGCTGGTACTGCTGTACCACGCCGATGATCCCCAGCCGCTGATCGCAGAAGGTGTGTGGCATGGCGAGATCGCGTTGCAGTCCAGCGGTGACGGTGGCTTCGGCTACGACCCACTGTTCTGGTTGCCGGAATTTGGCAAGACCAGCGCGCAACTGGAACGCGAACAAAAACACGCCATCAGCCATAGAGGCAAGGCGTTGGGAGTATTACTCGAGAAGTTGAAAATTTAAGCATGATTAAGCAACGTGACCTCAGCTCTTACAAACAAGAGATCGCTGATCTATATTCAGAGCGAAGCACAGCTTATGACAACAGTGATTGGCATTTGCGTATTGCACATCGGTTGGTTGAGTATGGGCAGGTCAAGTCGGGTCAGCGGATTTTGGATATTGCCACAGGAACAGGTATGGTGGCTTTGAGAGTCGCTCAAATAGTTGGTTTGCAAGGTTTGGTTGTTGGGGTTGATATTTCCACTGGAATGCTTGAGCAAGCAGAAAAAAATGCGCGAGCATTGAATCTCGGTAATGTTGAATTAAAACTTGTGGATGCCGAAGCGCTAGATTTTATTGAAAATAGTTTTGATCATATTTTTTGCTCATCTGCTTTCATTTGGATGGCTAATCTTCAAGCTGCCTTAAGTCATTGGTACAAATTTCTTAAGCCGGGAGGACAAATCAGCTTTCATGCCTTTGCCGATACCTCCTTCGTGGGCGGAGTTGTTTTGCAGAACGTTAGCGAAAGACATGGCATTTCATATTCAATGAACCGACCGACAGGAACAGTAGAAAAATGTCAGAATTTGCTGCATCTATCAGGATTTGAAATGATTGAAATCAGAATTGAACATGATGGTGGCTTTATCAGTTTAGAGGCAGCGAAATCCATGTGGGCAGGAAGTTCGCATCCTGCACCAGGGCAATTTCCTAATCCACTATCAAAGCTTTCACCTGAACAGTTAAGTCAGGTTCACGCAGAGTTTGAAAATGAACTCCAGGCCATGGAAACGGAACAAGGTGTTTGGAACGACATCACTACGTTTTATGTATTTGGCCGAAAACCGATGGAAACGAATTCTTTCAAATAGGCTATGTCGCAACATACTCTCCACCCCGTCGCCCTAAAATCGCAAGCCGTTAATTTTCAGGCTTTGCCGCCGCTGTCGCTGTATATCCACATTCCGTGGTGCGTGCGGAAATGTCCGTATTGCGATTTCAATTCGCATGAGGCGCGCGGGGCGTTTCCCGAGAAGGAATATGTCGCGGCGTTGATCCGCGATCTGGAGATGGCGTTGCCTCAAATCTGGGGGCGCAAGGTTTATACGGTGTTCTTTGGCGGGGGCACGCCCAGTCTGTTTAGTGGCGAAAGTATCGCAGAAATATTGCGCAACGTGCGCATGTTGTTGCCGCTGGACATCAATGCGGAAATCACACTGGAGGCGAATCCCGGCACGGTGGAGGCAGCGCGTTTTGCGGCGTATCGTGAGGCGGGGGTGAACCGCTTGTCGATGGGTATTCAGAGTTTCAATGACGCACATCTGCAAGCGCTGGGGCGCATCCACTCAGCCGATGAGGCCAGACACGCGATCACCATCGCGCAGCAGTATTTCGACAATCTCAATCTCGATTTGATGTATGCATTGCCCAAGCAAACGCTGGAGCAAGCATTGCAGGATATACAAACCGCGCTGTCGTTCGCGCCGCAACATTTGTCCTGTTATCACCTGACGCTGGAACCGAACACATTGTTCTACCGCAACCCGCCGCCGTTGCCGGATGACGATGCGAGCAGTGACATGCAGCAGCGCATCGAAGAATTGTTGGCGGGACATGGCTACCAGCACTATGAAACTTCAGCGTTTTCTCAACCAAAGCGCCGTGCCAAACACAATCTCAACTACTGGCGGTTCGGCGATTATTTGGGCATAGGCGCGGGTGCGCACAGCAAACTGAGTTTCCCTGACAAAGTGATTCGCCAAGTGCGCTACAAGCAGCCGCAGGAGTATGTGCAACAAGTAACAAAAAATGCACCGATACAAAACGAACATGAGGTAAGCCGCGATGACCTGGCGTTTGAGTTCATGATGAATGCGCTGCGCTTGAATGAGGGTTTTAACAGCGTGCTGTTTCAGGAGCGCACCAGCTTGCCGCTATTTACCATTCGCCATGAACTGGAACAGGCAGAACGGCGCGGGTTGTTGCTGCGCGATCATCAACGCATCGCACCGACGCAGTTGGGGCAGCGGTTTTTGAATGATCTGCTGGAAATATTTTTGCGGGAAAAAACGTAGCAAAACTTTTCGGTTCAGATAGCTTTCCGGCGAAACACCAAATCCCATACTCCATGCCCCAGTTTTAATCCGCGTTGCTCAAATTTGGTGAGCGGGCGGTAGGCGGGACGCGGAGCGTAATCGGTGGCGGTGTTTTCCAACAGCGGCTCGGCGCTTAACACAGCCAGCACTTGTTCGGCGTAATCCTGCCAGTCGGTGGCGACGTGGATATACCCACTGGGTTTGAGCTTCTGCACCAATTGCGTGATGAATGGTGCCTGAATCAGGCGGCGCTTGTTGTGGCGAGTTTTGTGCCAAGGGTCGGGGAAGAAAATGTGTACGCCATCGAGCACGTTATCGACCAGCATGTCGCGCAGCACTTCCACCGCATCGTGCTGGATGATGCGGATATTGCCGATCTGCTTTTCTTCAATTTGCTTGAGCAGGCTCCCCACGCCAGGCGTGTGTACTTCGAGTGCGAGGTAATCGTTTTCAGGATGAGCGAGTGCGATGGCGGCGGTGCTTTCACCCATGCCGAAGCCGATTTCCAGTATCCTCGGGGCGCTCCTGCCGAAGACGGTATCCAGACCGAGCGGCTGCGTGGCATAGGGAATGCCGTATCGCGGCATCAGGGTGTCGTAGCAACGCTGTTGTGCGTTGGAGACACGGCCTTGGCGTAGCACGAAGCTGCGGATGTGTGTGGAGCGTTGCTGCATCAGGGCTTGCCGATCAACCCGCTGGTCGGTGAGCTTGGCATGGCGCTGTACAATTTCTTCGGCATGCGCCCGGCCAGGAATGCTTCGCGCCCCGCTTCTACCGCCTTCTTCATTGCCTGCGCCATCAGCACCGGATTTTGCGCGGCGGCAATGGCGGTGTTCATCAATACGCCGTGGCAGCCGAGTTCCATCGCAATGGCGGCGTCCGAAGCAGTGCCCACGCCCGCGTCCACGATCACCGGTACTTGCACGCGATCCATGATGAGTTGCAAATTCCACGGGTTGAGGATGCCCATGCCGGAACCGATCAGCGAGGCCAGCGGCATGATGGCGACGCAGCCGATGTCTTCCAGTTGTTTAGCGATGATGGGATCGTCCGAGGTATACACCATCACTTGAAAGCCTTCAGCCACCAGCGTCTTCGCGGCGGCGAGGGTTTCTACTACGTTTGGGTACAGCGATTGCGGATCGCCCAGCACTTCCAGCTTGACCAGGCTGTGACCGTCCAGCAATTCACGCGCCAAGCGCAGGGTGCGCACCGCGTCGTCCGCCGTATAGCATCCGGCGGTATTGGGCAGCAGTGTATATTTTGATGGCGGCAAGATTTCCAGCAGGCTGGGCTCGTTCGGGTTTTGCCCGATATTGCTGCGGCGGATTGCAATGGTGATGATTTCCGCACCGCTGACCTCGATGGCCGCTTTGGTTTCCGCAAAATCTTTGTACTTGCCGGTGCCGACCAGCAGGCGCGAGCTATAATTTTTACCAGCGATGAGCAGTGTGTCGTTATTCATGAAATGACTTTCAAAAGATTAGCTTTGCATAGCCATTCGACTAAGCTGTCAAAAAACGCCAGCTAAGTCGCTGGTTAGCTTTGCATAGCCATTCGGCTAAATCACCAAAATACGGTGACATAAGCCGCTGATTAGCTTTGCATAGCCATCTGACTAAGTTGTCAAAAGACGACAACAAAGTCATTGGTTAGCCGCCGCCAACCGCGACGACAATTTCCAGCCGGTCGCCGTCAGACAGCATTTGTTGGGTGAATTGGCCGCGCGGCACGATTTCGCCGTTGCGTTCTAGCGCAATGCGCTTGCCGCCCAGTTGCATCTGTTCGAGCAATGCCGTGACACTGATAGAGGTGTCGAAATGACGCGCTTCGCCGTTAATTGAGACTGAAATCACTATCCAATTCTTACTGAGTCAAGAGGATATTCATTTTACACGATGCGGGCATCGTATAAGTACATTACCGTTATGCCGGAAGGATGGAGCGGGCGATGGGAATCGAACCCACGGCTCTAGCTTGGGAAGCTAGGGTATTACCATTATACGACGCCCGCGCAACGGCAATTTTACGTGGGTTGCCAACATTACTCAATAACAGTCTTCAGTAGTGGGGAGAGTATTGGGGCAACTCATTCTTGAAAGTGTTGGCGAAATACAGTGATCTTTAGGTAATTGAGACTGGTAACAAATGTTGGTTAGGTAATCCAAAAATATTAGTGATAATATGGCACAACAATAAAAAGGCTGATGCGGCGATGGATGCCGTTCTGCCTATAAATTCCTTGCTGAACTATCGATAAATATGGGGAGAATCGAGGTTGAAAACGCATTAAAAAATCCGATTTACTGTCTATTCCAAGCTGAAGCCTTAGATGAAGGGGGCAGCCTAATGATTAAAAAGAAATTCAAAGTTCTCTGCGTGGATGACGAACCGGATATTGTCAGCACATTACGCAGGGCTTTTCGCAAAGACTACGAAGTGGTGAGTGCCACTTCCGGGGCCGAGGGAATCGAACTGATTAAATCCCAACCATTTGATCTCATCATTTCCGATCAGCGCATGCCGGGGGTGACGGGTGAAGAGGTGCTCAAATTTGCCAAGGAGACGCAGCCGGAAGCGATCCGTATTCTGTTGACCGGCTATTCTGACATTGAGTCGCTGGTTAAATGCGTCAACGATGCCGGCATCCACAAATATATCGCCAAGCCATGGGAGCCGGAAATGTTGCGGCTCACCGTGTTACATGCGCTGGAGAGCCAGTATCTCGAAGAGAAGTTGCGCAAAAGCCAAGAGTTACTCCGAGAAGCGCAGGAGATAGCGGGCTTGGGTAGTTATGCGATGGATATTTCTACCGGAATGTGGGAAAGCTCCCAGGTGTTTGATAAGTTATTTGGGATAAACGAAGCCTATGCACGCACTCGTGATGGATGGGCGGCGTTGGTTCACCCCGATGACCGCACGATGATGGCCGATTACATTACCAACGAAGTTCTGGGCCAAGGTAAAGTCTTTGATAAGGAATACCGCATCATCCGTCACGATGACCATGCCGAGCGCTGGCTACGTGGATTAGGGAAACTGGAATTCGATGCCAGCGGGCACCCACTAAAAATACTTGGGACAGTTCAAAATATCACTGAGCGCAGGCAGACGGAAGAACTGCTGCTCAAGCAGAAACAATTCTCTGACGATGTCATTAACAGCCTGCCAGGCGTTTTCTATATGTTGGACCAGCAGGGAGGGTACGTCCGAGTAAACCCGCGATTTCTGAAAGTTTCCGGCTATTCAAGAGACGAGCTCAATCACATGACTGCCCTGGACTTATTCGAGGGGGAAGACAAAACCTTGATCGCAAAAAGAGTGCAGGAAGTGTTTGAATTAGGGCAGTCATCGGCTGAAGCGGAATTTATCACCAAGTCCGGGCAGAAGATTCCATATTATTTTTCAGGACTCCGCACCCATATAGACGGCCAGTACTATCTGGTCGGCCTCGGTGCCGACATCACGGAAAGAAAGCGAGCCGAGGCTGAGCTGCGCATCGCCGCTACCGCCTTCGAGTCGCAAGAAAGCCTAATAATCACCGATGCCAAAAGTGTGATCCTGCGGGTCAACCAGGGATTTATCGAGAGCACTGGCTATACAGCCGAGGAAGCCGTGGGGCAGACACCGCAGATGCTCAAATCGGGTCGCCACGACGCGGCTTTTTATACCGCAATGTGGGAAAGTATCCAACGCACCGGAAAGTGGCAAGGTGAAATCTGGGATCGGCGCAAGAATGGCGAGGTATATCCAAAGTGGCTCAGCATCAGCGCCGTTAAAGGGGATGATGGGGCCGTTACCCATTATGTTGGCTCACACATCGACATCACAGAACGCAAGGCAGCAGAAGAAAAAGTTCAGCATATGGCGTTCTATGACTATCTCACTAATCTGCCCAACCGGCGGCTTCTGCTCGATCGGCTACAGCATGCATTGGCCTCCGGTACACGCAGTGGACGACAAGGCGCCCTGCTGTTTATTGACTTGGACAATTTTAAAACCCTCAACGACACACATGGTCACGTCTTGGGAGATTTGCTACTGCAACAGGTAGCCGAACGACTGATTTTATGCGTACGCGAAGGCGACACGGTTGCCCGTATGGGTGGTGATGAGTTTGTGGTGGTTCTGGAAGCCCTGAGCGAAAAAAATATTGGCGCTGCGGCACAGGCCGAAGCTATTGGCGAGAAAATTCTATACTCCCTCGGTCAGCCATATTTGCTTCAGACACATGAATGTCGCAGCACCCCCAGCATCGGTGCCACCTTGTTCAACGGCCATGAACAAGGAACTGAGGAACTGTTGAAACAGGCGGACATTGCCATGTATCAGGCCAAGAAAGCAGGTCGCAATACCCTGCGCTTCTTTGATTCTAAAATGCAGGATACCGTTAACGCTCGCTCTGTCCTTGAGGAGGAATTGCACAAGGCGCTTGAAAACCAGCAATTCGAGTTGTATTACCAAATTCAGGTAGATACTTCGCCTCGTCCAATTGGCGCAGAGGCTTTGATCCGCTGGATACATCCTGAACGTGGTGTTGTGTCCCCCTTACAATTCATTCCCTTGGCAGAAGAAACAGGGCTGATATTGCCCATCGGGCAATGGGTGCTGGAGACGGCTTGCGCCCAGATCAAGGCATGGCAGCAAGATGCACTCACCCGTGATCTGGTTCTGGCGGTAAACGTGAGCCCCAAGCAATTCCACCAAACTGATTTCGTGGCTCAAGTGCAAGCAACCGTGCAACGGCATAACGTCAAACCAAAGCTGCTCAAGCTGGAACTTACTGAAAGCATGTTGCTTGAAAACATTGAAGACACCATTGCAATCATGAACACATTAAAGGAAATGGGTGTCCAATTCTCGTTGGATGATTTCGGCACGGGGTATTCATCCCTGCAATACCTTAAACAGTTGCCGCTCGTTCAGCTCAAGATTGACCAATCGTTTGTACGCGACATTGGCACCGATAGTAGCGATAGAGCGCTTGTGCGTACAATCATTGCGATGGCACACAGCCTGAATTTGGACGTCATTGCAGAAGGAGTGGAGACGGAAGAGCAACGGCAGTTCCTCATGAGCAGTGGTTGCATTCACCATCAGGGGTTTCTGTTTGGTAAGCCGATACCGCTTGATCAGTTCGAGACGTTACTTAAGCAGATGGTTACTTGAATGTCTTCTTGCAAGTAACCATCTGCTCGCAATTATGAATGTTGTAACCCGATCTTAACCTGCGCCGAAGGCAAGCTTGAACAACAGTCCAATCGCAACAAAAAGTGCAAACACCGCAAAAACCTGCTGGATGCGTGGCCCGGCTAATCGAAATGCTAGTAACCTGCCTAACAGCATTCCTAACCCCGCCCCGGTAACGAATGGCCAAGCATGTTCCCAGTTTACCAATCCCCGCGATGCGGCCACTAATACACCTCCGGTGGACACGATGGTAATAATCGCTAGTGATGTGGCTACGATGGATTTAATGTCTAGATTGGTTAATCTGCGTAACGCAGGAACAATCACAAAGCCCCCACCTACTCCCAGCAGCCCGGTTAAAAATCCGGCAACTGAACCCACTACCATGATCGAGTAAGTACAAGGTTTCGTCCATATCAACTTGCCACTCATTAGGTCAATCTGACATGGCGGAGTTAGCCTACCATCTATGCGATACGTAACACCCATTTCGTGATTTGCCATGCGAAACATATGCAAGGCAACATACGCCAGAACAGTTGCGAAAATCAAAGTTAGCCATGAGTTAGGTAAGTGTTGAGTTGACCATAATCCCAGTGGAGCAAACACCAGTCCGCAGGCTGCCATGAAACCAGCCGCCTTGTAACGCACAGTGCCGGCGCGCAACCCTAAAATGGCCCCCACGCCAGCCGCCAGCATGATCGCCAACAGACTGATGGGAGAAGCCTCTGCAATGGAAATATGCAAGGTGAATACCAGTAGCGGCACCGACAAAACACCTCCTCCGGCACCGGTCAGGGAAAGCAAAACACCTATAAACGCCCCGAGTAGAAGACTGATTGTATGCACGTCCATGTTCATTGCAAAACTGGTTTCTCCAACCATCCTTTACTTTACTTGCAACGCTGGTTCGCACACCGCCTATTTTTGCACCATCCCCACAATCGAGTAATCGGACATTTTCTTGTCAGTCAATTGAACAGTGACCCTTTATCCGACGTTCCAATAGCTGTGCGATAAAATTTGATGCACGCATGCCAGATTTGCAGAAACCTAATACAGGCTTTGGTGCCGAATCTAAAGCTTGAGCAGCAATTTGATCCAGCTGAACGTTTGTAGCACCCATAGCAACGGGAAAATGGAAATACTTCATACCATGTTGTTCGGCAGAAATTTTCAACTGATCACTGGTTGGCTGGCTTGCGCCTCCTTCATTATCTGGGCGGCAATTTAGTATGGTCTTGAAGCCCTGCGAGGCAATTATCGCCATGTCTTCCACTGCAATTTGAGGAGCACTGGAAAAATCGTTTGAAATTTTGGTGGGGTTAAAACTCATGAGTGATCCTTCTGACAAAATTGTTGATAAAGTACCTGCATTATCGCTACCGCTTTCGCGCTAGCTATGCTGTAATAAATTTTCTTACCCTCACGGCGTGTATTCACCAGCCCTTCGTCTCGCAGTACAGTCAATTGCTGTGAAAGAGTGGGCTGGTATATTCCCAAAATATTTTCCAATTCTCCAACAGCTTTTTCACCTTGAGAAAGCTGACAGAGCAACAACAACCGGTCAGGATTGGCCAACACCTTCATCAGGCTGCACGCTCGTACAGCTGAACCCTGCATAGCAGCGAGGTCTATGTTGTGGCTGACCGTTGGATTAAGGATTTCTCTCATAAATATAGTTCGTCGTTAAAGTCACTAAATATATTATATACAGTTTTATATTATATATGTTAGTATATTGGTGTAAAATTTACTTTACCCATTATTAAGTATGGAGTTTCCATTATGATTTTTAGACAACTGTTTGATAAAAAATCATCCGCCTATACTTACTTGCTCGCTCATGAGCAAAGTGGTGAAGCAGTTTTCATTGATCCAGTTGCTGACTATATCGAAGACTATCTGACGTTACTCGATCACTATGGATGTAAATTGAAATACTCATTGGAAACTCACGTCCATGCCGACCATATAACGGGAAGCGGCTTGTTGAAGCAACGCACTAACGCGCAGACTGGAGTCAATCAACAATGTGGTGCTGTATGCGCCGACATGCAATTGAAGCATGGTGACACTCTGACCTTTGGCGACCATACTATCCATGTAATCGCCACCCCTGGACACACGCCGGGGAGTACCTCATTCCTGATTGATGATCGCTTGTTCACCGGCGATGCCCTGATGATTGATAGCTGTGGTAGAACAGACTTTCAGGGTGGAGATGCAGGAGCTCAATACGACAGCATTGTGCAACGCCTGTTCACGCTACCAGATGAAACGCTGGTATATCCTGGGCACGATTACACCGGAAAATGGGTAAGTTGCATCGGCCAAGAGCGCATGATCAACGCACGTCTGGCAGGCAAAACTCGCGAAGCATTTAGCCAGATAATGAACAATCTAAATCTGCCAAATCCAAAACTAATTGATATTGCTGTATCCGCCAATCGCAAGTGTGGCATTCAGGAGGCGACTGAAGCTCTACCACAAAGTTAATTATCATCTTATTCCAAATCATTAAGGAGAAAATCATGAAAACAAACGTTGGCAGCATTGATCGCATTATTAGAGTTCTGGCTGGACTGGGTTTGATCGGAGCCACACTGGCAGGCATCATCGGCCCGTGGGGATGGATTGGTGTTGTGCCTTTGGCAACGGGCGTAATCCGCTTCTGCCCTGCGTATCTGCCCTTCGGCATTAGCACTTGCCATCACAAGGACCAGGCTTAAAATATCCTGCCAAGGTGCAGTCATGGCATACCCGAAACTTCATTGGCCAAGACGCGCAACCCAGATCCCGGTCACCGGGTTGTTTCGGATAGACTTGGTTGCCGGGACTTTCGTGGTGCTGGGTCGCCAAATATGGTGGTCGGACATCACCTTGATGCTGAGTTTCGTAATCGTGCTGGTTTCTGCTGCCATCATGACTTATTCGACTACAGGAGCGGTCTGGTGCGGCTGGGCCTGTCCGCAAAATACGCTGTCGGAGTGGGCAAACAATCTGACCCACCAACTGCTTGGCAAGCATGCCGATGTCAATGTCGAAAGCAAGAATTCGCAAGTGGCTGCGGCCAAGAACAAGGCGATCAACTGGATTACCCTAATTTTCAGTTTTCTGGGTGTGTCCCTGGTTCTCGGGGTGATCCCGTTCTTCTATTTCTTTCCTGCCGACGAAGTCTGGTCGTTCATCACATTTAGCTCAGATACCAGCCTGTCCCAATTCATGCACCGCCTATATTTCGTGTGCGTGGTGGCCTTTTTTCTGGACATTTCCGGTATCCGCTATTTCTGGTGCAATTATGCCTGCGCTTACCGCTTCGGACAGAGGTTCTTCAAGAGCAAAGATGCAATGCACGTAGCCTACGACGCCAGCCGTTCTACCGACTGTACCAAGTGTAATTACTGTGCGTCTTCGTGCATTGTCGGTATCAACCCGACGAATTTCAAGTCCGCAGACACCTGCATCAATTGCGGTGAGTGCATAGACGCTTGTAATCGGCTGCATGCAAAAGAAGAAACGATAGGCTTGTTGCATTTTCAGCTTGTTGAAAAAAATTCGTCTCCCGCACAGAACAACAAAAATGGAGGCTTCTTCACACGAGTGAACTGGTGGGCCGGTATGGTTTTCTTAATCGCTTGCGCCTCATTTGGATGGGGGCTTCATGATTATGCGCCCTATAACCTTGTTGCTTACCGCTCAGAAAAGTCTACCGGAATTACGGTCAGCGAATACAAAATACAGGTATCAAACAAGACTTATGCGCCCGCGCTAATTACGTTATCCGTCAAGGGGATTCCAGAGGGGAGCTATACACTTGAAACGGAAAACCTGAAACTGGCGCCAGCCTCGCGCATGAACGTCAATTTGCATATTTCCCCCGATCTTCCCAAGGGGCTGCATCAAGTCATAATCGAGGCGCGCTCCAAGGATGGATGGGTTGGGAGTTTTTGGGTGGAGCATTACTCAGCGAGGAGCTGAATTTATGTAATACCTCCAGGTGGCTGCATACAATCACAAATCGCAAATATAGAAGCCCCATGCCGCAATGATGATGAGCAGTGCCACAGCTTAAGTATACCCACCGAGATTACCTTCAACTTTCTTGCCGCCGTTATGTGTGTTGGCGAACAGATCACCTTTCGACGAACGGAAATAATTGCTTCGTAGATAAAACTGCTCGAAATTTGGTTCAGGTAAGCTGGATTAACAACTCATGATTGCTAACCAGCATTTTTATTTACCTACGATACAAGCAACCAAAAATAACGCATGCAGTTAACTTCTGATAAATGCAGAACAACACCAAGAAATTAAACGGAGCGTCAAAAATGAATGGATTACTTCCGCCACTAGATATCACCGATGCAATGGGTGAAGCTTATGAATTATTGCTGGAGAAAGCGCTGCAAAAAGCGCATAAAAGCGGTACCCTCGTCCACCACATGATTGAGGAAAGTCGGGGAGATATCGTGGCTTTGAAGAAGTTTAGTCAAGATGAGGTTGTCAAGCTGGAACAATATTTGAAACGGGATCTAATCGATGCTGCGCGGTATCTGGATAAGACTGAAAATGAATTGAAGTTTTGGCTGGGTTTTGACGTGGCGTTGATCAGGCACGAATTCTGGGAGCACTTTTCAGAAGCGGCAGATCAAACCACCACATC
>Ga0302274_10002475_pt1 | contig 16926 bp, 15 predicted proteins | sample III_Bog_N2_1_FD_198755 | JGI IMG/M metagenome (GOLD analysis project Ga0302274, IMG submission 198755) | Peat permafrost microbial communities from Stordalen Mire near Abisko, Sweden - III_Bog_N2_1 | ecosystem: Environmental > Terrestrial > Soil > Wetlands > Peat | place: Sweden: Abisko...
AACGCCCAAAAGCTTAATCACTCAAGGTGCCGTCCCTTCTCAAGGGGCGGCACTTTTTGTTTGAAGGGGGGAAACACTTGTCGCCTCGGAGAGTATCTCTCCCCCGGCAAGCTGGGTGCGGAGTTGATCTCCCGACTTGATGAGGGTGGCGTCGGTGATGACGTTGCCTCGTCCATCCCGTGTGATGCTGAAACCCCGTGCCAGCGTCGCCTTGGGATTCAAAGCCGAAAGAGAAGACTGGATGCGGGCACACCGGCTCTGATCGCGTTCGAGCCGGTGCAGAAGATGGCTCTGTAACTTTTCGGTCATGGCCGAGAGTTGTTGCCGTGCATGGAGAAGCCTCTGACCTGGATGCGCCGAGCCAAGAAGAGCTCTGTTTGTTGCGAGGGAAGCCACGAGCTGTTCCAGTCTGCGCTCCATGAAATACGACAGGGTTTCCTGGATTCGGTCACTGGTCTGCCTCGCCTCGTCCAGTCTTCGAAGAGGTTCGCGGAAGAGGGTTGAGGTACCGAGGCGGGATTCCTGCGCACGATGTCTCTCCATGAGCACCAACGCTTCCCGACCTATTTTTGCCGCAAGCAATCGGCAGCGTTCGATAACTTCAGCCCCGTCGGCAGCCAGCAGTTCCGCAGCGGCACTCGGCGTCGGTGCCCGGAGATCCGCCACGAAATCCGCGATCGTAAAATCAATCTCATGTCCCACCGCGCAGACAACCGGAACCAATGATTCCGCCATGGCCCGCGCCACAACCTCTTCGTTAAATTCCCAGAGATCCTCAATACTCCCGCCACCCCGTGTCACGACAATCACATCGACCGGACCAATGGCGTCGGAGGCCGAGGAGAACCCCCGGATCGCAGCGGCAATCTCGTCAGCAGCCCCCCTCCCCTGCACACGGACGGGATGCAACACCACCCGGAGTCCCGGATGGCGGCGATGAAGCACATTCAGAAAGTCCCGGATGGCTGCACCGGTCGGGGAGGTGACAACACCGATGCGCCTTGGAAAACGGGGCAACGGCTTCTTTCGTCCCTGATCGAAGAGCCCCTCGGCAGCAAGACGTCGTTTGAGTTCCTCAAAGCGGGCCTGGAGGACTCCTTCCCCCTTCGCCTGCACCAGACGCACCATGAGCTGATACTGGCCGCGGGGTTGATAAACACTGATCTGGCCGTAAAGCTGAACCTTCAATCCGTCGCGCAGCTCCACGTTCGCGCGCCCCGCCGCCGTACGGGCAAAGAGGACGCAGGAGAGCTGGGCGGTCTCGTCCTTGAGCGTAAAATAGCGATGTCCTGAAGATTGATGTCGCAGATTGGAAATCTCACCCTCGACCCAAACCATGCCGATTCCTTCCTCCAGCAGATCGGAAATCCGGTGCGTGAGTTCGCAGACCGTCAGGATTTCCGTCCCCTTGAGTTCGGCTGGTGCAGCAACATCGGATTCAGGCTGATAGATCGATTCACTCGCGGGCTCTGGTCCAGGTTTTGACTTCGGGAGCATGATTCCCATGTTGAAGCCGAGCTGCGCGGTCTCCTTTCCTGAATTCTTGCGAGCCATGGTCAATTCAGTTGGGACTTGAGCCCCTTGAGGAGTTTTCCCAGTCGTTTGGAAACTTCGAGTTCCTCCAATAATTCCTGTCTCACTGCCGGGTCAGCCACCAGGGTGGAGGCCACAAGATCCGTCACCACGCCGATATCCGTAATCTGGTTGAGATAGGTTTCAAACTGTCCGGGAAGTTCAATCCCCTGCTCCTTGAACCTTGCACAGAGCGCGTGGAGCCGTGTCACCTGGTCCCTCAGGGTCGCTTCCTCATGATCCCCTGCAATGCTGGAGAGAGGCTCGATCCGTGCAATCCTGTAGGGTTTCTTCTGCTCCCATCCGATGAAGCGAACGCGCCCCACCCCCTGAAGAATCAGGTTGGAAGTGCCGTCGGCATTGCGCACACAGGCCCTGACAAGACCAGCTCCAGCAATCTCCTCCACCTCGCCCTCTTCCTCATCCCGTGGCATCGTCATCGCCAGAATTCTTCCGGAGTCCAGGGCTTCCTCAAGCATGGCCCTGTAGCGCGACTCGAAAATAAACAATGGAAGCAGGGCATTCGGAAAAAGTGTCACACCCGGCAGCACCATGACCGGAAGTATCGCGGGAAGAGCGTGGGATATTTCCTCTTGCACGGTGAGGAGATTACGCTTCCGCACCCCGTGCATAAACAGGAAATTCCAGAGACTTTACGAAAAACAGTGTCTGACGGGAAACGGAGGCATTGGCCACTTGAGCGTTGTTATAGCCATTGATCGTCGCTCTGTTGGAAAAAGCAACCGATTCACAAAGAAATGAGGTCACCGCTACTTTCTGGTGGACGATCAGGAAAAGAGATTGCATCCTTCTGAGCTCTCATCTTCGGATGAACAAGAGAACGGGTAGGTACCGAAGTGGCCAAACGGGGCGGACTGTAAATCCGCTGGCATCGCCTTCAGTGGTTCGAATCCACTCCTGCCCAGTCTCTTTTGCGGGCCAAAACAGCATCTCTCGCTGTGGTATAACTCCAGACTATCACCGGAGCAATTCAATGCCCATGAAACATCAACCCTTAAGAAACGCCAACGGAACCGTGTGCTCATCCCATCTTCGGGGTCGATTCAAGAGGCCCCCAGAATCTTGAAACAGAGCCATGACGGTGATGGCTCTTCCCAGGATGAAAGGGATGGGATCGGGCCAGGTGCTTCTTCCAACTGGTCGCGTATTGATCAGCGAGCGGCGGATCATTTGCAATGACAAGCAGGTTCTCTGCGTTGTACTCCTCCGCACTTTTCGTGAAATTGAAGGAGCCGGTAATCACCTTGCTCCCGTCAATCACCATCACCTTGTCATGAGCGATCCGATAGGAAGCATCGGTATAGGTCGGAATGCCACGCTCCGAGATCAGATCCGCATCGGAACCCCTCGCCTTCTCCTGGCTTTTATCAAGGATCACTTCGACATCGACCCCCCCTCTTTTCTGCATCGATCAATGCCATGGCAATCGGTTCGGAGGTAAAGGAATACGCCTCCACCAACACCTGTTTCCTCGCTTCATGAATCGCACTCACCACGGCCTCCGTGCAGCCTCCATGGGGACTGAAATAGACATGGATTTCAGGAGTGGCCGTGACCTGCTGCTCTGCGTGAAGTGTGTTGAAATGTATGAGGGCAGAAACAAGCAATGTGGTGATTCCAGCTCTCATGCCTTATTTGCGCGGAATGAGATTTGCCCCTGATCGAGTTCTGCTACAAGGGAAGAATTCGTCCGAATCGTTCCTTCGAAGAGTACCAGAGCTAAAATCTCGAAATTCGAGTGCCTGTCGCTGACAAATGCTATGACCTTGCCAATAGGATTGGATACGAGCGAGGACAATGATCGTCAATTGAATGACACTGCCTTGGTGAAGGCTTGGAATTTTAGATGGAGAGCAAGGCGGATAAGCGTCAGCCGTAGTTGACCTACGGCCAGCGCAGTCCAACACCGCTATCCGCTAAAATCCAAACCCTTCCAAAAGCGGCTTTACCAAGTTGCCATGAACAGAGAGAATGAATGGCTCCTGTTATGCAACGAATCGGCATTGGTCTGGCAGGCTTTGGCACGGTGGGTGCCGGAGTCTATGAGAATCTGGAACGGCACCGCGATCTGATCGCGGAACGCTCCGGATACGGCTTTGCCGTGCGCCGGATCATTGTACGCGACCCGGGGAAAGCACGGGATGTGTCGGCTCCGGAAGAGCTTTTTTCCAACCGATGGCAGGATCTTCTGGAGGATCCCGAAATCCGCATTGTCGTGGAATTGATCGGGGGGACGACGGAGGCCTTTGAGTTGACGGCGGCAGCCATTCGATCGGGCCGCATTGTCATCACCGGGAACAAGGCGCTCCTGGCAGAGCGGGGTTCCGAGATCTTTGCCCTGGCCTGCAAGCACAAGGTGCCGGTCTTCTTCGAGGCGGCGGTGGCGGGGGGAATCCCTATCATTCAATCGCTTCGGGATGCCTTTGTGGGCAACCGCATCGAGTCCGTGCATGGCATTCTCAATGGCACGAGCAATTACATCCTGACCAGAATGCAGGAAGCGGGGCTTGATTATCCCGAAGCACTCGCAGAGGCGGTAAAACTGGGCTATGCCGAAGCCGATCCGACTCTGGATATCAATGGCTGGGATGCCGGGCACAAGGCGATTATTCTGGCCGCGATTGCCTATGGATTCTGGGTTGATCCTTCTAAAATTCGCGTGGAAGGAATCGCCAGCGTGAGCGCTGCTGACATCCACTTTGCCCGGAGTCTCGGCTACTGCATCAAACTCCTCGGCTCGATCCGGGCTAATGCCGATTCCATTGAGGTCGGAGTGGCCCCGACATTGATTCCCCTGACCCATGTGCTGGCCTCGGTCAACGGGGTCTTCAATGCGGTGGCCGTTCGGGGCGATCTGGTCGGGGAGAGTCTTTTCTACGGACGGGGCGCAGGTCGGGGGCCGACGGCGACTTCAGTCATCGGTGATCTGGTCGAGGCGGCCCATGTGCTTGAGGCCCCTCGCCGCACCTTTGGATTTTCATCCCATGGTCTTTACGGCAACAGCAGTCCGGCAGACGGAATCGTCACATCCTATTACCTGCGACTTTCCGTGGATGACAAACCGGGTGTACTGGGCCGGATTGCAGGTGTGCTGGGTGAGGCGGGCATCGGCATTTCCTCCGTGGTGCAGCCGGAGTCGATTGCAGGAGTCGAGACTCCGCTGGTTCTGATGATCCACGAGGCTGCCTATGGGACGATGTGCGAGGCATTGGCCCGCATTACAGCACTGGATTGCGTGAAGGGGAGTCCGGTTCTCTTCAATGTGGAGTCCTTTACCTGACTATCAAAAGAAACTGTGATGAAAAATTTTCTCAATGACTGCGGAGTGATTTCGCGCTACCGGGAATATCTTCCCGTCACCGATAAAACCCCCGTGATTTCCCTGAGCGAAGGTTCCACTCCGCTCATTTATTCCCCCAAACTGAGCGAGATCACCGGCGGAGAGGTCTATCTCAAGTACGAGGGGCTGAATCCCACCGGTTCTTTCAAGGATCGCGGCATGACAATGGCGATTTCGAAGGCTGCGGAAGAGGGGGCTCACACCGTTCTCTGCGCCTCGACGGGAAACACCTCGGCCTCCGCGGCGGCCTACGCGGCCCGTGCCGGAATGAAGTGTGCCGTTCTCCTGCCTGCGGGTCGCATTGCCGGGGGAAAGATGGTGCAGGCCTACATCTACGGTGCAACCGTGGTGGCGATCCGGGGAAACTTTGATGATGCGCTGCGCCTCGTGAGGGAGCTTGGGGAGACGGGTGACTTTGCCATCGTCAACTCGATCAATCCCTACAGGATCGAGGGGCAGAAAACGGCCTCCTTTGAGATCATCGAGGAGCTGGGCACGGCCCCCGACATTCATATTCTCCCCGTCGGCAATGCCGGAAACATCACCGCTTACTGGAAGGGGTACAAGGAATTCCAACTGCTGGGGCGCAGCTCCAAGCTTCCAAGGATGCTTGGCGTGCAGGCGGCGGGATCCGCCCCACTCTATCGTGGTGCCATCGTGGAAAACCCCGAGACCGTGGCCACGGCGATCCGCATCGGTCGGCCGGCGAGCTGGGATGGAGCGATCAATGCAGTGGCGGAATCCAAAGGCTGCTTTGAAATCGTTGAAGATGCCGAGATCCTTGCCGCCCAAAAATGGCTCGCTGCCAATGAAGGAGTCTTTGCAGAACCGGCAAGCGCCGCTCCCGTGGCCGCCCTGCTGAAGTGCTTCGGCAGGAGCACAGCCACCGACCGTTGCGATTCCTGCCCCTTTTCGGGCATCAACCCCGGGGCCAGGGTTGTCCTGACCATCACCGGCAATGGACTCAAGGACCCGGATACAGCCAGACACGCCGTCACCACGCCGATCGAGACCGATGCGACACCTGAAGCAGTTCGAGAAGCCCTTGCAAAAGGCTGAAATCGAAAACTTCTCTAATCCCTGACATTTTTAGCTTTTTCCAATTTCCTTCCCTCTGAACTCATAGCCTTCAGCCTTTAAATGCCCCTCATCGTCCAAAAATATGGTGGAACTTCGGTCGGCAACCCCGAGCGCATTACCAATGTGGCCCGTCGTTTACTGGAGACGCAACAGGCCGGAAATTCCGTTGTGGCCGTTGTCTCAGCCATGTCTGGTGTCACTGACTCACTGATCAAACTGGCCCGCGAAGTCTCCTCACAGCCCACGGAACGCGAGATGGATGTTCTTCTCTCGACGGGCGAACAAACCACGATGGCGCTCACCGCCATGGCGATTCAGAGCCTGGGAGGCAAGGCTGTCTCACTGACCGGAGCTCAGGCGGGGATTGTCACCAACGGAGTGCATACCAAGGCAAAGATCAGCAATGTGACTCCGGATCAAATTCGCAAACATCTCGACGAGGGGGCCATCGTGATCGTGGCGGGTTTCCAGGGGGAAACCAGCGACGGTCATATCACCACGCTGGGTCGCGGAGGCTCGGATCTGACAGCCATCGCTCTGGCGTCAGCCGTTGAGGCAGACGCCTGCCAGATTTTCACCGATGTCGACGGTGTCTACACCTGTGACCCCCGCATTGTGCCGACGGCCAGAAAAATCGAGTCGATCTCCTACGACGAGATGCTTGAAATGGCCAGCAGCGGTTCCAAGGTGATGCAGTCGCGTTCGGTCGAATTTGCAAAAAAGTTCGGCGTCTCCTTTGAAGTCCGCAGCAGCTTTAACAACAACCAAGGAACCATCGTGAAAGAAGAATCCGCAGGAATGGAACAGGTCGTCGTACGCGGCGTCAGCATCGAGCGCAACCAGGCCAAAGTCACCGTCAGCCAGGTGCCTGACAAACCCGGGTGTGCAGCCCGCCTTTTCACCGCGCTTGCCGATGCCCATCTCATGGTGGATGTGATCGTGCAGAACGTTTCGGCCAGCGGCACCACCGACATTTCCTTCACGATCAACAGGGATGAACTCGAAAAAATCGGCGATCTTCTGGACCGGGTTGCCGCCGAGATCGGGGCTGGCGAAGTCCGCAAACAAGATGGCATCGGAAAACTGAGCGTCGTCGGCATCGGAATGCGCACCCACTCGGGAGTAGCCGCCAAACTTTTCGAAGCCCTGGCCAGGGGAGGCATCAATATCCAGATGATCTCTACCTCGGAAATCAAGATTGCCGTCATTATTGAGGAGGCCAGAATCGCCGAGGCCGCCCAACTCGCCCACGCCGCCTTTGAGCTGGACTCGGCTTAGGATTGATTAATAAAAAATCCAAAACTTAAAAACTCATGGGGAACTCAGAGCAAGAGTTACGCCGAGATTCACGACTGCACAATGCAATGCAGTTCTTCCAAAATTCCTGAGTTCCGGTTTCCTTTCCTTCGTTTCGATGTCCCTGCATTCAAAATTATTATCCAAACTGGCCTGGGGACTCATTGGGCTCCTCCTCCTGTTTTCTCTCGCAACCCTCTCCTGGGCGCATGGCGAACCTGTAAACTCCCTGTGGCTTGTCATCGCGGCAGTATGCACCTTTGTCCTGGCCTATCGATTCCATGCTGCGTGGCTGCTGGCTGACGTTCTCACCCTTGATGAGATGCGGCAGACAGCCGCAACCAGGCACGCCGATGGAAAAGATTTTGTCCCGTCAAACCGCTGGGTCGTTTTCGGTCATCACTTCGCGGCCATCGCCGGCCCTGGTCCCCTGGTGGGCCCTGTCCTTGCAGCCCAGTTCGGCTATCTCCCCGGCGCACTCTGGATGCTCATCGGCGCGACCCTGGGTGGTGCCGTGCATGACTCCGTCATTCTCTTCGCCTCATCCCGTCGTCGCGGAAAGAGTCTTGGCCAAATGGTGGCGGACGAGGTCGGGCCTTTTGCCGGAATCATCACCCTGATAGGCATCGTTGCCATCATGATCATCCTCCTTGCAGTGCTTGGACTTGTTGTGGTGCGTGCCCTGGCGGAGAGCCCGTGGGGTCTTTTCACAATTCTTGCCACGATGCCGATCGCCCTCCTGATGGGCCTGGCAATGCGGTCGGGAAAGATTCCGCTCCTGATCATCAGCGTGCTGGGAGTCGGAGCCCTTCTGCTCTCCGTCGTCGCAGGACAATGGATCAAGGGCTCCCCGCTGGAATCCTGGCTTACCCTGGATGGACGCACACTTGCCCTTGGAATCATGATCTATGGACTCCTTGCCTCGACTCTTCCCGTATGGCTGCTTCTTGCTCCACGCGACTATCTGAGCACCTATCTCAAAATCGGCGCCGTGGGACTTCTCGGCATCGCCATACTCCTCCTGGCTCCCAAACTCCAGATGCCGGCACTGACGAAATTCATTGATGGCACCGGCCCTGTTTTTGCGGGAAAAATCTTCCCCTTTGCCTTTATCACGATTGCCTGTGCGGCAATCTCAGGATTTCATTCGATCATCGCCTCCGGAACGACGCCCAAGCTGCTCTCAAACGAGAGGGATATTCGCGTGATCGGCTACGGGGCCATGATCACCGAGATGCTGGTTGGCATTCTTGCCCTCATCGCCGCCAGCTCGATGATTCCCGGCGAATACTTCGCGATCAACATGAAGGGGATACCTTCCGAGGTCGTGACCTCGATCACTTCACAGGGATTTCCCGTGACCGAGGCCCAGATGAGAGCACTCGCTGCAAGTGTGGGGGAGAGCACGATGTTTGGCCGCACCGGAGGGGCGCCAACATTTGCCGTGGGAATGGCTCAAATGTTTGCTGGCGTTTTCCGCAATCCGGCGGCAACAGCACTTTGGTATCACTTTGCCATCATGTTTGAGGCGCTCTTCATTCTCACCACGATTGACGCAGGAACACGGGTGGGACGTTTTCTCGTACAGGATCTCGGCAGCCTTTTTTGGAAACCCTTCGCCCGGACTGACTCCGTCCTGGCGGGATGGATCGCCAGCCTTCTCTTCGTGGCCGCCTGGGGGTATTTTCTCTATCAGGGAGTGATTGATCCTCTCGGAGGGATCAATTCCCTCTGGCCCATTTTTGGTGTCGCCAACCAACTCCTCGCCGTGATCGCTCTCAGCCTCGGCACCACAATCCTTATTAAAATGAAGAAGGAACGCCATCTTTGGGCCACTCTGCTGCCTCTGGCCTGGCTTCTTGCAGTCACATTCACCGCAGGCTGGCAGAAAATTTTCGCCGCGGATATCAGGCTTGGATTTCTGAGTGCGGCGCAGCATTTTCAACTTCTTGCCGAGGCCGGAGGAACACCCAAGGCGCTTGCCGCACTGCATCACCAAGTTTTCAACAATTACCTGAACGCCGCAATCACCGCCCTCTTTCTGCTTCTGACCGTCCTGATCGTGGCCTCGTGCGCCCGCGTGTGGATACGCCTTCTGACCGGGCACTACTCTCTCTATCCTCTAAGGGAAGATCTGATGGAAGAAGTGCCGACGAGCTAGTCTCAGGGCGATCATGGATTGGTACTACTCCAAATACGGCAACCAGTTCGGCCCGGTTGAGGAGGAGGAAATTCGCCAACTGGCGCTTCGAGGAGGGATCCTGCCGCAGGATTTGGTTTGGAATTCATCCCTGGGCGAGCATTGGATTCCCGCATCCTCCATCAACAATCTGTTCCCCTCCGCACCCTCCACTCCTCCTCCACTTCAAGCACAGGCGGAATTGATACCAATCCCGGAATCCCCGCCCTCTGCCCCGGCTCGCCAATCGCCGATCTGGCAAAAGATCAAGAGGCTCTTCGCTCCGGTGACGGCGGCCTGCATGTTGGGATTCAAATATATCGCAGGACTGAAATTTCTGATCCCCGTCCTGAAAACCGGCGGGACAATGATCCTATCCATCGCCGCCTATGCGATGCACTGGGGATGGCTTTTTGGCGTGGGCTTCGTCCTGCTGATTTTTGTCCACGAATGCGGTCATCTGTTCGCGGCAAAAAAGTGCGGCCTCAGAGTCGGAGTGCCCATCTTCATTCCGTTTATGGGTGCCCTCATTGCCCTGAAGGATGCCCCCAAGAACGCATGGATCGAGGCGCAGGTCGGCATTGGCGGCCCCATCCTGGGGACAATCGGGGCGGCCGCCTGCGAGGGAATCTTCCTTCTGACCGGAAATCCTCTCTTCCGTGCATTGGCCTATACCGGATTTTTTCTGAATCTCTTCAACCTGGTTCCCTTGGGATTTCTGGATGGGGGACGGATCGTGACGGCTCTCTCCCCATGGCTCTGGCTTCTTGGTTTTGTGATCCTTGCGGGTCTCACATATCTTCACTTCAATTTTCTGCTGCTGCTGATTCTCCTCCTTTCCCTTCCCCGGCTGTTCTCTCTCTTTAAAGAAAAATCGGATGAGGAACGCCGATATTACGAGGTCACTCCTTCCCAGCGCATGATCATGGCGACGATGTATTTTGGACTCATCGCCTTCTTGGTTTTGGGCATGCAGATAACACATTGAGGCTTTCCCAAAAGTCCATGTCCAGGGTCTTCATTTTCATCACCCGAAGAAAGAAACAGCTTCCTTGATGATGCGAATCAACGCGTCCACCTCCTCTTTGGTATTGTAGAGATAGAAGCTCGCCCTGCTTGATGAGGGACTCCCGAGTTTGCGCATCAGCGGCTGCGCACAATGATGCCCCGCCCTCAGCGCAAGTCCCCGTTCATTGGCAAAGAAGGAGACATCATGGGCATGTATTCCCTCGATCGAGAACGTGACGATGCCCGACTGGCGATTTTCCGGACCAAAAATGCGCAATCCTTTGATCTCCCGAAGCTGATGGGTGGCAAGGTTGGCCAGGTTCACGGAGTGACTGCGAATTTCCTCGAGCCCGATTTCTCTCAGAAAACGAAGTGCCTCGGCCCATCCGGCGGCCTCCAAAATGGGTGGGGTGCCCGCTTCAAAACGAGCCGGAGGATCCCGATAGATGGCCGTTCTTTCGTAAAAGGCGCGATCCACCATCTCCCCGCCAAACTGCCATGGGGGCATGGCGGCAAGCAGTTCCCGGCGACCCCAAAGCGCCCCGATACCACTCGGGCCGCACATCTTGTGCGAAGAGCAGGCAAGGAAATCGCAACCGAGTTCCTGCACATCGACAGGCTGGTGCCCGACACTTTGAGCGCCATCAAGGAAAGTGATGGTGCCTGCCTCGCGGGCAAGGCGGCAAAGTTCCCTGGCGGGATTTTCCAGCCCCAGGGTGTTGGGAACATGGACAAAGGCAAAAATTTTAGGTTCTCGGCCAAGCAGCGCGGCCGCCGCCTCCAGATCCAGGCCCGTCCCATTCTCAAGAATCGGGACATATTCCACGTTGGCTCGGCGTTCCCGTGCCAGCTGCAGCCAGGGGAGCAGATTGCTATGATGCTCCATCTCGGTCAGAAGAATGGTGTCGCCCGCTTTGAGATTCGTGAGCCCCCAGCTATTGGCGACCAGGTTCACAGACTCGGTGGTTCCCCGCGTGAAAACAATTTCCCCGGAGGTTTCCGCGTTTAGAAAATTGGCAAGCTCGCCACGAGACCCTTCGTAGGCATCGGTCGCCCTCTCGCTCAGAAGATGGATTCCCCGGTGGACATTGGCATATTCGCTTTCCAAGAACCGGCTCATTCTGTGAATCACACGAACGGGCTTCTGGGAGCTTGCCGCATTATCCAGATAAACCAGAGAGTGCCCATTGACGCTTTCCCGCAGAAAAGGAAACTGCTCGCGTATCTTCGTGATTTCCATACTCGGGAAGATATATCGGATTGAGAGCCTGTCTGAAAATTAGGAAATGCCGCGCGCGCATAAGAAAGGCTTAGTCCTCCAGCCAACAGGAGGAATGATATTTTAACACGGCGGACTCCACTCTAGGATCTGAAGAAGATGAACACTGATACCGGAATCCGTGATCTGAGGCGTGATTACGATCATGAACCGCTGACGGAGGATCAACTCCATCCTGATCCCGTGGTGCAATTCCGCACATGGTTTCAAAATGCCCGCGCCTCGGACATTCCGGAACCGAATGCCATGACGCTCGGAACCGCCGATGCCTCCGGGAGGGTTTCCTGCCGTACCGTTCTACTGAAGGCTTACGATGAACGGGGATTTGTCTTTTTTACAAATTACGGGAGTCGCAAAGCGAGGCAGATCGGGGAAAATCCCCATGCCTCCCTTCTTTTTCCCTGGATCGCCATGGCCCGGCAGGTCGAGGTTTCCGGGAGGGTGGAAAAAATCACCTCGTCGGAATCACTCGCCTACTTCCTCAGCCGTCCCTTTGGCAGCCGTATCGGTGCCTGGGTCTCGGATCAGAGCGCGGTCATTCCCTCACGCCAGATCCTCCTGGTAAAATTTGAGGAGCTCAAACAACGGTTCGCAAACGGTGAGGTTCCCAAACCCGAGGGATGGGGAGGATACCGGATCGTGCCCGATCGTTTTGAATTCTGGCAGGGAGGCCGTGACCGGCTTCACGACCGTTTTTGTTATGCTCGCGAGAACAACCACTGGAATATCAGCCGCCTCGCACCATAGAGCCTCGACAACCACGTCCCTATCCCACGGGGCTTCCAAGAGCGGCAACCAGAGTTTCCCAGGGAAGGATCGCGCACTTGACCCTCTGGGGATATTGGTGAACCCCCCCCAGAATCTGCAGCGATTTCGGAAGATCCTGAATCGTTCCGGATATTGCCAGGCTGCGAAAACTGGCCGCCAGCTTTTTTGCCTCGGCAGAGGTCATTCCCCCGATCTCTCCCGTCATCATGGACGCCGAAGCCATGCAGATCGCACAGGCACTCCCGGTGAACTTTACTTCCCGCACAACTCCGTTCTCCATGGTCAAAGCCAGCGAAATCTCATCGCCGCACAACGCATTATGTCCCTCTGCGGCGTGCGTCGGATGCTCCATGGGACCAAAATTCTTCGGCCTCTTGGCATGCTGAAGCAGGACTGCCTGATACAGTTCGTTATCCATTTCCCCATCTTTGCCACGATGCCATGCGGCACGACAAGCCATGGCTGAGTTAATTAGGGGATTAGAGGAAAATTCGAGTGTTTCTTGACGGTTTGATGATCTTTCTCAATCTTCCTCGTTTTGAGACCATGGATCACAGCTTACTTCCCGAGAATCCAGATGGTGCCGAATCCGCATTGGAAGTTCCTTCAGTTCACATCCTGAAAAATCAAAAGGATCAGACAACCTGGATTCCGTGTCCGAGTTGTGAGGCCCCGTGCCGTGACAGGGTTCTGTCCAAGGGAACGGAACTCCGATGCAGACGCTGTGGTGCGCGGGTAAAAATAGCGCGGGGAGAATATTCGCTGCAACCGGCTCTGGCCTTTTCCACGGCAGCACTGTTTGCCGCTATTCTTGCCAATCTCAATCCCATTCTGACCTTCGATGTGGTGGGTGATACCCAGTCCGGATGGATCATCACGGGAGTCGAATCTTTGAACGGGCAGGGATACTGGCCGCTCGCCCTCCTCGTGTTTTTTGCCTCGATCCTGGCTCCTTTGCTCTACCTGTCGGCCATGTGGTATGCCTCGGCGGCATGCTTTCTCCGCGTCCCTCTCCCTTTTGCCCGCACGGCTCTCCAATGGGTCGAAATGATGGAGCCCTGGAACCTGGTGCCTGTTTATGCGATTGCGACCGTTGTCTCCGTGGTCAAACTCAGGATGCTCGGCAATGTGGAATGGCAGTCGGGAGCCCGCTGGGTTCTGGGCATGGCATTCTTCTCCCTGCTTGCAGCCAATGCCTTTGACTGCAAACTGGTCGGGGAAAAACTCACTTCCCTGGAGGCCGGCCGAAAATGAGCATCTCCGACACCATCAGGGTTGAGTTGGCAAGGGCGCTGGTAGTGACGGGGATCATTCTCTACATTCCCTCGAATATTCTGCCGGTAATGACGATGAGCATCGTGGGAACCGTGGAGCCGCTGACCGTGCTTGGCGGAGTCGAGGAACTCTATGATTCGGGCCTGCCGCTGATCGCGGGAGTTGTGTTCCTCGCCAGTATTGTGGTTCCCTTTTTGAAGCTGGCCTGCCTGGGATGGATCCTTTTCCTGCATGGCAAGCCTGTTAACATGAAGGAGCGAACAACGTTGTTAAAAATTGTCCAGACCATCGGAAGCTGGTCGATGGTCGATATTTTTCTTCTCTCCGTTCTTGCAGCCGTGGGACAGCTCGGGGCACTCGCCTCGGTGGAGGCGCGGCCCGGAGCCCTTTTTTTTGCAGCCGTGGTGCTTTGCAGCCTTTTTGCAGCGGAGATTTACAAACCCCGGCTCATCTGGCGCACTAAACCCATTTCCGCGGCATGAGCTCTTCTCCCAACGATTCCACCGACCATGGCGAAGTCGTGCCCCCTCCACGTTTTCGTCTCTCCTGGGCATGGCTCTTTCCACTTCTTGCCGCGATTGCTGCGAGCTGGATGTTCTACTCCAACTGGAAATCAAACGGATCTGAAATTGAAATCGAGTTCACCTCCGCACCGGGGATGCATGCTGGAAAGACTTCGTTGATTTACCGGGGTGTTGTTGCCGGAACAGTTAGCAACATCCGCCTCGCCCCATCGCTGGACAAGGTTCTGGTCACCGTACGGTTGAAAGCCTTTGCTGAAAACCTTGCCCGGGAGGGAACGACCTTTTGGATCGAGCAACCGGTGATCAGCCTGAGTCAGGCCTCCGGTATCGAATCGCTGATTGATGGAAATTCCATTCAGGCGGTTTTAGGGGATGGCCGCTATGCCACTCATTTTAAGGGCAGCGACAAAATCCCGATCGCACAGGAGGGAAAATCGCATTTCCGCATCAAACTGACTGATGCGTGTGTGCCGTTGCTGGATCGGGGATCACCCGTTTATTTCAGGGGGATGCAGGTGGGGATTGTCAGTGAAAAGTACCTGGATGAGAACAACGAAACCTCCCTCACCGTGCTCATTGACCAGGAGTATGTGCAACTTCTACGCAGCAACGCCCGGTTCTGGTATCAGCCCCCCACTTCCGTGAAGCTCGGCGCGGGAATTCTCAAGTTGGATTTCAACGGTCTCAAATCCATGCTTTTCGGAAGCATTTGCTTCGATGTCTTTGGCGGGCAGGGCGTGGTGATTCCAAACGGAAGCGCCTTTCCGCTTTGCTCCACCGAAGCCGAAGCCCGCGCCACATCCTCCCCGCTGCGCCTCGTCTTCAGCAATGGGCAGGGGCTCCTCGCCGGCTCAACGCAGGTGCGTTATCTCGGCACTCCTGTCGGTATTGTCGAAAAGGTCGAAACCTCGGAAGGAAAGGTTGTCGTGACAGCGCGTCTTGAATCGGGTTACGACTTTCTGCGACGCAAGGGATCGCTCTTCTCCGTGATCCGTCCCACCCTGGAACTTCAGAAAGTCACAGGTCTGGAGACGCTCGTAAGCGGAATCTACATCGACTGTATCCCTGATGGTGGAGGGTCGCTAACAAGTCATTTTCAGGGAACGCCCCAAGAGGAAGCCGACCTGATCCATTCACTGGATGACGGATTCGAAGTGATCATCCAATCTCCTTCCACCAAGATCGGCCCTGGTGCCAATATCCTCTACAGGGGAGTCATCGTTGGCAAAGTCATCAGAAAGTCCCTCTCCACGGATGGGCGGAGTGTCAATCTCTACGGCTTGATCGACCGTTCTTACGCACCGCTGCTGAGGGAAAACACAAAATTCTGGAATGCCGGCGGCGTCAAAATTTCCGGGGGTCTCATCTCGCTGAGAATTCAGGCGCCTGCCCTGGAAGCCAGAGGACTAGAGGGTATCCAGTTTGCCACACCCGGGGATTCTGCAATGGGTGATCAGGTCAAGCAGGGACATGTTTTTGAACTGTTCGATTCACCCCGCAGGGAATGGCTGCAATGGGCACCGGCAATTCCAATCCCCCGGAATTGATTATTTCGAAATAGCCCTATAAAGACTACTTCATCTCCAGATTTTGAAACGGTTCGGATGAAACTTTCGTGCCGCCGGTGAAAGGAAAATCAAGGCTGATAATCGTATAAAAGGTCATGAAGGTCACCGCAGTGAGAAGCATCGTCATCACAGCCTGCGTCTTGAAACTATGGGCACCGAAAAGAAATGTAAACCCGATCAGGATCATGGCGCCCGTCAGGATCACAAACCAAAGCAGCGTTAGCAGGCTCGAAGAGGAGTCGTCGATTCTTGAAGCACGCAGACCCGTCATGCTGGCAAGATTTTGAATCGATTCGTGGAGAAACGAAATCTGAGTCGCGTCTTTGGGCTGATAGCGCATGTAGGCAGCAGCGATCTGCTTGAGCAGGTGCACGGAATCGGGATTCGCCTCCCCTCGTTCCATGCTCTTCCACTCCTGATTCACCACCGAATCACGATAGTTCCTGAGAAGATTCTGAAGCTCCTCCTGCGTGGGATGAGGAAATGCAGCGGATGCGAAATAGAGATCTCCAAGATACCTCGCCTCCTGAACAAGATTGCTGGAGGTGTTCGAAAATTCCTGCCACACCGTGGAAACCACGAAAGCCAGAAAAACACCGTAGATGGTACCCAGGGTGCTGAAAAATGGTCCGGTGACGTCGTGGCTTTGGTTCACAAAGTGCGAGGGAATGATCTTCCGTGATATCCAGAGTCCGGTGAAGGCCAGAATCATCGGCAAAATGACGCAGAAGGCAAAGAGTTGCCATGGGGAGAGGTAATATGCGAGCGCCTGCTCGAAACAGAGGGAAGATGAGGCAAGGTAACACACGCAAAAACCCTTCACCAAATGGAGTGGAAAAACAAGCAGCTTAAGGAACCGCTGATTTAATCGCATAGAGACTGTTGCGGTAAGAAACCTGTGACTGGCGGGAAGAGGTTGGACTGCCTTGAGGCAGCCTGAGCGAAGCGAATGGCGAGCGGCGTGGGAACGCCCGAGTTCAACAGGCCGCAGGGTATTGCCTCGCCGTCTCCCGACG
>Ga0302274_10002484_pt1 | contig 16891 bp, 17 predicted proteins | sample III_Bog_N2_1_FD_198755 | JGI IMG/M metagenome (GOLD analysis project Ga0302274, IMG submission 198755) | Peat permafrost microbial communities from Stordalen Mire near Abisko, Sweden - III_Bog_N2_1 | ecosystem: Environmental > Terrestrial > Soil > Wetlands > Peat | place: Sweden: Abisko...
GGCGAATGGAAAGTTGCGACAGCCCATTTTGGAACCGATTTCCTAGATAATCCGGTGTTGAATGGGGTTACTGCATTTTGGAAAAAAGTTGTTTTCATTGCCTGTCCGACCGGAATTGTTGTGGGAGGCATTATCGGCTGGATATTGGGCCGACGTGGTAGAAAAAATCCTGCGTGATAATTCAGCGCACAATATCGGGGGTGTTTCCGCCCTGTTCGCTTTGTTGGCAGATTACAGTTGTCGCAGAATTTCTCGCGGCTTTTTCCCGGCACTGACGGAGTTGTCAATCAAGTCAGAAATACATAGCGGAACCAAGTAACCATCCTTGAGCACGGCATCTGGACAACATTGGCAATGAATCACCCGGCCTTGGGCATCAAACGTGGCTGGCCATTGAAACAAAAGCCGTTTCAAACCGAGTCGAGTTCCAGGACGGCAGGATTTTGCCAGCAATTTTAGATTGTTCACAAAACCACCACCGGCCAACCCGTTAAGCAGCAGGTGCAACGCAAATCGTCCGGCGCGTTGCGGTTGATAAAATGGATAGCGCCCAGTGAATCGCCGGGCAATATCAAGAAACGCTCCCTCCACCCACGTTGGTTTTAGGCTTCGCTGAAAAATCAGTTTATTCTCTTTGTTCACGGCGGCAGTCAGGAATGACAACCAACGCGGCTCGTTCGCGTTAACATTGGAGCCGATATATCCAAATGGCGCCAAGGCAAACTTTGATTTGAGCAACTGGCTGACATCCCGGTGCGAAAACTGATCCTTGATGTTTAATCGCCTGAATGCGTCCGATTCTGTGAACATCCCTTTTTCCAGATCGCCATAAACCGGCGGCATCCGTCCGACATCGCGCCACAGTGTCACCAGCAAATAACTGACATTCGGGGACTCCAAGGCAAAGCGAACCGCCTCCTCAAGCTCGGCCAGCTTGTCGGGATAAATTGTCACCGCCAGCCCGACCTCGATGCCGTGAGCGGCGACAAGTGCCACTTTGGATTCGCGTAGTTTCCGCAAGTCATCAGCGGTGGAATTGATTGGCAGGTCAGCGCGCCGCTGGTCCGCCTCGATGTGCAGGAAAATTAAATTCGCACCCGCCTGTTTCAATTCCGTCAGCGACTGCCCGTTCAATGCCACTCCGTTGGTGAATAGTTCAACAAATAAGTCTCTCCGTCGAATGCGGCGGACAATCTCGGCCAAGTCAGGATGCAGCGTGATTTCCCCGCCGACAACGGAGACTGAATGCAATTGTCGCAGACGTAACAGTTCATCCAGTTGCATTTCAATTTCAGCCAGTGGCTTGATGTAATCTGGCTGCAAATTATAGCAATCGCGGCAGCGGACGTTGCACCCGCGCAGAATATCCAATACGGCATGAGGAACATTCTTCATCGTCCAAGGCAATTGCATGGCCGAAGCGTTCATCACAAGCCTCCCTTTTCCACTGTTGCAACGGCTCTTTGACTTTGCGGGATTCGGAGAAGTTGGCCGCCACGGGCAAACACTGCCTCTGGAACGCCGACGGCTTTCATTATTTTAACAGCCTCATCAAACGGATTTGGCATCCGCCGCAATTCAAGCGCGCGGCCAAGGCTTATACAGCCGACACAACTTAATGGCATCGGAGACACAGGAAAATCAGACCCAAACACCAGTTTCGCGGTGATCTCCGGCGACTTCAGCAGACGCCGCAACGACCAAATTCGGGTGATGACACCGAATGCACTGATGTCGCCGTAGAACCGCTCATATCGCAAGGCCATCTCCCGCCACTGCCGCAGACATGATTTCTCATGAAGAAAAAGCCGGGCACCGCAATGCGCCGCAATAACCGTGACGCCCCGCTCCAAGGCAGGCACGAGCCGCCGGGGATCGTTCAGCGAATCAGGAAAAGTTTTGAGCGTGTGTTCGCTTCCGGTGTGACAAAGGAGCGGAATCTGATGTTGAGCCATTGCTTCGTAGAATGGAAAGCAACGTGAATCGTCCGGCTGGATGTTCTGCGCGCCTGGCAGCCATTTGACCAGACACGCGCCCCGGCGAATCAGCCGTTCCAATTCGGGCACGGCATCGTGACGATAGGGATGAATGCTGGCACCAAAGAGAACCTTGCTGTTTGCCGCCGCCAAATCCGCCACAAAATCATTGCCCGTTACAAACAGTGTGTGTTGATCGTCGCGGCTTCCATCTTCCCGATACACCGCGTCAAAGGCCAGAAACACTGCACGGTCAACCGCGCTCGAATCCAGCCAATTAACGACGCGCTGGGCGAATTCAGTGTCGTCACCCGGTTGGGTATCGGCTTCCAACGGCAATCCCAGCCGCTTGCTGAACAAGCGGAATGCGTAACTGCGACGAAATGTTGGAGCGACGTAATTGCCGCTATTGCCGGAACCAAGCCCTCCGATGTGGACATGAAGATCGTAAATCATGGCACAGGGTTCGGTTTCTTGATGCGCACGCCATCCTTGAACCGGCCAAAGGGAGGAGAAACGAATAATGCTTTCGTGCATTCATCTGCCGCAATCTCGGTTCCGGCCGTCAACAGCGAATAGCCCCCCACGATGGCGCGATCACCAACAGTGACGGTGGCAAGAATCAATTCCAACTGGCCATGCTCATTTTTTGCTAAGACGTGCGGATTCAGACGCACCGCCGCTCCAAAAACAACATCATCTCCAATCCGCAAGAAAGAACGGTCGAGAATACGAAGCCCGGCAGACCAATACGTCAGCCGCCCAATTTGCGCGCCCCACAGTCGAAGCCAAAAACTATAAAAGCCCGGCACCATTCGCAAAATTTCCTCCAACATCGGCAACCGGCAGAAAACGACCTGAAGATTGAACATCGTCCACCAGATGAAGTATGCGCGGCTGCCAACGGGAATCCGCCCCTCGCAGATTGGTGAAACGAAGCGCACCAGTCTGGCAACCAACGGCGGGAGCAGGTAAAGCAACGCCAGTCCCGCCAGAATACGCCATCGCCAGAATGTCCACGGCAGAGCGACGACGATTCCAATGGAGACCAAATGCAACAGCGGCCAATAATTGATGAGCAACATCAACAGCCGCTTCTGTGGAGAGAGCGCGGATGCAAAATCCCGCGCCCGGCTGATTTCACCGGGTTTCAAAACAGTTGAGTGCGCTGGTTCCATGTAAAATCTGCGAAAACTTTATGCAATTCGGTTTGTCATGCCATTTATGCGCTTTGCGGGACGTAGCCCGGCATGGCATGGACGATTAAATGGAATTCTGGCCACGCATCAAATCTTTTGAACGTCATCGGCACATTTTCCGGGCAATACAAAGACCGTCGGTAGGCCGGATCATTTCCCAATTCACGAAGCTGACGGCAAAATTCAGGGTATTGAGGTTGCAGCGCCGGAAATTCCTTGACCAAATCCGCCACGATGCGCAGTGCCGTGCGTTTTGGCGTGGTGAAATACTCGTTAATCATCCACGCAAACATCTGGACGTTGAACCGTCGAAGCAGAGGGCGGGTTTTCGGCCAAACCCAATCCAGCAACGCTTCGTCCCACCGGACGTGCCCGATTTCATCGGCCAGATGTTTCCGCTGCACCGCGACAAAATGAGGTTCGAGTGATTCCGCTGAATTCAAAAATGCCCGACCGAAAAATAAAGCCCGTTCCTCTTGCAAGTGCATAAGCCAGAGCAAAAACGGAAACCACTGCGGACGTTTTGAAAGCCCATCAAGCATTCTGGCGGCGATTGGCGGCACTTGAATGAAATAAAAATCCTGTTGGCCGTAGATTTCCGGCGCGCATTGCTGGTTGAGCCCCTGAAACATTGCGGTGTGCTGTTCTTCTTCAGATAAAAACCGTTGCAGCCCGGCTTTCAATTCTCCGGGCAACGGCCGCGCCAAGAAATGGCCCAAAACATTTCGCGCCAAAGTTTTTTCAAAGAACATGGTTTGCTCATTGAAATACAGCGCATTCAGTTGGTTGTATCGCAGTCGTTGAGCATCGTTTAGAGTCGCATAAGCGGGCGTAAAATAGAAAGTGGTCAATTCCTCTGGCATGAAGCGGCGGGAAAAATCAATCGTTTCGGAAGGGGTGCGCGATTTGGCAGTCTCGGTTGTCGGGGAAACGCTCATGATTTTTGATTCCGGGAAAAGCTGAAAAATTGTTTCCAGATGCAAACTGCCAGAGAACGGTGATTTAGCTCGGACCGTATGTTTGGCACAACCTGCTCGGAATGGAATTTTGGCAGCCGGCTCCAGTGCATCGCTGGACGCAAATGATGCGCGGTGTGAAACCCGTTGTTTAGAAACAGCCAGTTTATGAAATGTCCGGTGATATTGCGCGAATGGTCATAATCCGAGTCGTGATCGCAATCTTGATGCTGGAGGAGGTTGATGGTGACAATTCCCCATTGAGCAAACAACCACGGCACGCCAAAATAGACCAGTGTTGCCCGCCAATTCAAAAGCATCATCACGGTGATAAATCCCAAGACTACGACACGCTCACGTCGAACCCGGTTATACAATTCAGGTTTTTCCCTGCGCCAGCGCAAAATGTCGGACGATTTGGTCCGATACACCAACCGGACAACTGCGAAGGGAAACACAATCAAGTTCAACCAGTTCCTGCGAGATTTTACCAAGGTGCTACGAACAAAATCTTGCTCGGTATGGTTTTGTGCGTGATGGCGCTCATTGTGAACCGGAATGATCGCCGCTGTTGATTGCCCCGTGCAAAAGCCCAAATAATACTCGAACGCTCGATTCCAGCGGCGGCTCGCAAATGTCCGGCAATGAATGTGATTGTGTTTGATGACGCAAGCAATGAATGCAAGGATGCAGGTGGTCACATACAGCGACCAGTGGCGTAACCAGCCAGTCCATTGGACGATAAACAGAGTGCCCAACAGCATCAAAAAGAAAGCGGAACGCCAGTCTGCCGGATAACGCAGGGGCGCAATCGTGAAGAACAAATCCCATGGACGGGAAAGTTTCCCGTGTTCCTTCTGTATTCGTGCGAATGGAACTTGTGCCTGCATTGCTGGCCAATCATAAATCGTTCAAGAAATCAAACAACGTCAAAGCACATCCGCCAGCATTGAAAATACTATTTGTCGCATCGAAATTATCAACCCTCATTTTTCACCATTCCCCTTGATGCCACGAATAATGGAGACTATACCTTGTTCGCATAGAACGAGCAGTCACAACATCCATGTCAGGCAGAAAACTTAAAATTGTTTTAGTTTCCCCAAAAGGGCCGCTTTACCGTCACCGTGGCGGCATCTGGAAAAAGTCGTTGCGCTATCAGCCGTTGACTTTGACCACGCTGGCGGCGCTGATTCCGCCGGAAATTCCGGTTGATTTGCAGTTGTGGGATGAAGGCATTGCGGATGTTCCGCTGGATTTAGATGCCGACCTTGTTGGATTGACCGTCATTACCGGCACGGCCATGCGCGCTTACGAACTGGCCGACCATTTTCGGCTACGAGGCATAAAAGTCGTGCTTGGTGGGCCGCATGTGACGCTCATTCCCGACGATGCACAATCGCACGCCGATGCCGTTGTCGTCGGTTACGCTGAGGATTCATGGCCGCAATTACTGCGTGATTTTGCGAGTGGGCAGCTAAAATCTCGCTACGACCAAGCGCCAGGACTTGACCTTGCAGGTCGTCCTTTCGCGCGGCGTGATTTGCTGCCGGGCAATCGTTATCTCACAAACAATGTTTTTGAAGCCACGCGCGGCTGCATTCACAACTGCGATTTTTGTGTTGTGCCAACCGCCTGGGGTCGCAAGCCGTATCTGAAACCGGTGGCCGATGTAGTGGCTGACATTCGCCAGCATGGCGCTCGCAAACTTATCTTCGTTGACCTGAACATCATCGCCGATCCCGAATACGCGCGCCAGTTGTTCCTCGCGCTGATTCCCTTGCGCGTGCAGTGGTATGGGCTGGCCACGGTGCTGCTCGCCGATGATTTGGAACTGCTCGAACTTGCCGCGCGCAGCGGTTGTAAAGGTTTGCTGATGGGTTTGGAATCCATCTCGCAACAAAATCTCCGGCAAAATCACAAGGGCTTCAACTCCCCGGACAAATTTGTTCGCGTCGTGGAACGCCTGCATGAACAGGGAATTGCGCTTCAAGGTTGCTTTGTATTTGGGCTGGATCAGGACGAACCCGACGTGTTTATGAAAACCGCTGAATTTGCGGTCGCAGCAAAGATTGATCTGCCGCGCTATGCGGTTGTCACGCCATTTCCCAACACCGGACTTTACAAGCGTCTCGAAGCCGAAGGCCGGATTCTCACAAAAAATTGGGAGCTTTACGATGGCCAGCACGTTGTTTTCCAACCGGCGAAAATGAGCATCGAAGAATTACAAACCGGAATCGAAACCGCGTGGAAATTTACATATAGCCTGCGCTCGATTGTGAGACGCATCCGCCACTCGCCTGCGCCGTGGCCCGTTAAACTCGGCACAAATCTCGGTTATCGTTTTTACGCGCACAACTTGAGCCGTTTCTACAACTGCGATTGGATCATTGGCCGTGCAAAATCAAATCGTGTGAATTTCCAACCCGTTCAACCATCGGTGGAGACGGCTTGAAAAGTCATGCGCCTCACCATTATCCATCCCTGCATTGGCCGGAAGCCGGGACAAAAATATATCCGCACCTGGCAGATGGAATCATTGCCCGCCGCCACACTCGCCGGGTTGACGCCCAAGGATGTCGAAGTGCGCTTTTACGACGACCGCATGGAGAAAATTCCCTTCGACGAAGCAACCGACCTCGTTGCTATCAGTGTCGAGACCTACACGGCCAAACGTGCCTATCAAATTGCTTCCGAATATCGCAAACGTCGTGTGCCAGTCGTCATGGGAGGATTTCACGCTACACTTTGCCCTGACGAAGTCGCTCGTTACGCCGAAGCCGTCGTGTGCGGTGAAGCGGAACAACTCTGGCCGCGCGTGATTGACGACGCGCGACACGGCCGGCTGGAAAAGTTTTACCGCCAGTCGGGTCGCCCTTCACTCACCGGATTGAAGCCTGACCGCTCGATCTTTCACGGCAAGCGTTATCTGCCCATCGGCTTGATTGAAGCCGGACGCGGCTGCCATTTCAAATGCGACTTCTGCGCCGTTCAAACTGTTTTCAACTCCACTCAAACGCGGCGTCCCGTTGACGACATCATTGAGGAAATCAAACCGCTGAAGCGCGAACGTAAATTGTTTTTCTTCGTGGACGACAACATCACCTCGAACATTGAGCAGGCGAAAGAATTTTTCCGCGCACTGATTCCATTGAAGATTCGTTGGGTGAGCCAAGCCAGCATCAATGCGGCACACGATGAGGAATTTCTGGAATTGCTCGTGCGCAGCGGATGTCAAGGCGTGCTCATTGGTTTCGAGAGTTTGAATCCGGCGAATCTCAAGGACATGAACAAGGCGTTCAATACAATGCGTGGCGGCTTTGAAAAAGCACTCGCGAACCTGCGCAAACATCATGTTCGCGTTTATGGCACGTTTATCTTCGGTTACGACCGTGACACCCCGGAGAGTTTTGGCGAGACAGTTGCCTTCGCCAGAGAACATTCGCTCTACATCGCGGCATTCAATCATCTCACGCCGTTTCCTGGAACTCCGCTTTACAAGCGGTTGCAGGATGAAGGCCGCCTGCTCTACGACAATTGGTGGCTGGACGAGCGTTACAGCTACAACCGAATTCCGTTTCAGCCGCGAGGCATGACGCCGGAACTGCTTCAGCAAAACTGTCTCGCGGCACGGCGCGAATTTTATTCATGGCCCAGCATTGCCCAACGCGGCTTTGCCGGGGTGAACCGCAGCAATTGGTTTATGTGGCGGAACTTTTATTTGATCAACGCACTTCACCGAAACGACGTAAGCCTGCGGGATCATTATCCACTCGGAGATGAATCATGGAAGGGACAACTCTTGACCGCAAATTGATGACCGCTCGCACCGGTCGTATCCCGTTTGCGCTCGCCACGCAGGCCGACGACGCGGACATCCGCCGCCTGCTGCGCGAAAATCCGATGCCCGGTCAGATCGCGCTCACGCTCGAACGCGAGCCGGATTATTTTGCGGACGCAGGTTTGCCGGGAACGGTGAAACAAACCATCGTTGCCAATGAAGGTGGTCGCGTGGTTTGCGTGGGAAGTTGTGCGACCCGTGAACGGTTCGTCAACGGCCAACCGTATCATGTGGGTTATCTCGGTGGGCTTCGGCTTGATGCACGAGTAACCGGACGCTATGATATTTTGCGGCGCGGTTACGAATTCTTTCGGGAGCTTCAAACTGATAATCCCGCCGATTTTTATTTCACCAGCATCGCCGCTGACAACGCGCCGGCACGAAAGTTTTTGGAACGGGGGTTGCCCGGTATGCCCGCATACGAGTTCATCGGCGAATTCGTAACAGCGGTGTTGCCGGTAAAAAACTATGCTTCCATTCGCGCCGGACTGGAAACGGATAATCTCGACTTCAATGAACTGCTTGAATGCTTGGATAAACATGGCCGCGATTATCAATTCGCTGCGCGTTGGTCGGCGAAGGAGTTGTCCGCGCTTCAATCGCTCAACTTAAAAGCTGACAACTTTCGTATCGTGCGAGACGGCGGACGCATCCTCGCCTGTGCCGCACTCTGGGATCAGCGCACATTCAAACAAACGGTGATTCGCAGCTACGCGCCCTGGCTGGCGACGGCACGACCGGTGGTGAACTTCGCGGCAGGCATCATCGGCACCCCGCGTTTGCCTTCTGTCGGTTCAACGCTGGCTCACGCGTTCCTTTCGCATTTCGCCGTCGTGCCGGAAAAAATGGATGTGTTGCACGAATTGGTTGTAAAGCTCTGCGCGCTTGCGGCAGAACGAGGAATCGAATTTCTCACACTGGGTTTCGCCGCGAACGACCCGCGCCTTGCCATAATTCGCGCCCACTTCAAACGTCGCGAATATCGCAGCCGGATTTATATTGTGCGCTGGCCGAACATGGGTGGTGCAGCACATCAACTTAATGACCGCGTGTTGCAACCGGAACTTGCTTTGCTATGAATCCGCCGATGCCAATTTATTCCAAGACCATTCCGCGCAGTGATCTCACGCCAGCGCAGGTTTTGGAAATGTTTCAGTTGCTTGCCGAACATTTCGACGGCGTAACGCAAGAAGAGTTCTCACGCGACTTGATGGAAAAGAACCGCGTCATTTTGCTTTTGCGCGATAAGCGGCTCGTGGGCTTCTCAACCTTGCTGGCTTATGCAGCCACGTTTGAGGGTGAAACGCTTAATGTGATTTTCTCCGGCGACACCATCGTTGCGCCGGAGGCATGGGGCACGACCACATTGCCACGCGCATGGATTGCTGCCGTGAACGAATGGCGGGAGCAATTGCCGGAGGGCCGGTGTTTCTGGTTGCTGCTAACGTCGGGATTCCGCACCTATCGGTTTCTGCCGGTGTTCTGGCGTGAATTCTTTCCACGCTTTGACAAGCCGACTCCGCCTCAAACGCAACGGCTGTTGCAACAACTGGCGCGGGAGCAGTTCGGTGTGCAGTTCGATTCCTCGGCAGGGGTCGTCAGATTCAATTCGCCGCAAAAGCTGCGCGCATGTCTGCAAGAGATTCCAACCGGGCGGGAGCATGACCCGCACATCGCATTTTTTCTCGCAAACAATCCCGGTCATGTCTGTGGCGAGGAGTTGGTCTGTCTCACTGAACTTTGCGACGCAAATCTGACCCGTGCCGGAAGACGAATGATTGAACCGCGCCACCATGAATCTCTCTGCGGCCATTGCTAATTCGTTATGGACGGCCTCAAATGTTCCGGCGCTGATTCAATTCCGCCGTGCGCTGAATCGTCCAGCCGAAACGCAATTGCAATTGCTGCGCGATTACCTTGCCCTAAACGCAGATTCTGCTTACGGCAAAACTCACGACTTTGGCAGCATCCGTAATTACGATGAATTCGCCCGCCGTGTCCCGCTTACGGACTACGGCGACATCGAACCGTGGATTGAGCGTATTCGCCGTGGAGAAAGCGACGTGCTGACAAGTGATACGGTAACTCATTTGATTCCGACCAGCGGCTCGACCGGCGCGCGGAAGCTCATTCCATTCACTACCGGGTTGCAGTGTGAATTTAATCGTGCCATCAGTCCGTGGATTGCGAGCCTATACAGTCGCCATCCCTCCGTTGCACTCGGCACGGCATATTGGTCAATCTCACCGGCCCTTCAGATTCAAGATGCCGAACCGTCTGCCGTGCCAATCGGTTTTGAAGATGATTTGTCTTATCTTGGCGGCGCAAAAAAACGTCTCGTGAATTCTGTTATGGCCGTGCCGTCCGAACTGCGACAGGTTTCGGACATGGAACAATTTCGCTATCTGACTTTGCTTTGTCTGCTACGACAACATGACTTGCGCCTAATTTCAATCTGGCACCCATCCTTTCTGTCGCTGCTGCTGGACGCGCTGCCGAACTGTTGGGAAAGTTTGTTGAAAGACATTGAACAGGGCACTTGCCGATATGCGGATGGATTGCCAAAGACGGTTCTCGCCGGATTGAACCTGCGTCCCATGCCAAAACGTGTAAGGCAGTTAAAACAATCCGACCCGACAAAACCTGAAACCTTGTGGGCGTTCCTCAAAATAATTAGTTGCTGGGGAGAGGGAAATGCAGAACTTGCCGCCGCAGCCCTCCAAGATAGATTCCCAAACACACTTATTCAGCGCAAGGGATTGATTGCCACGGAAGCGATTGTAACCATTCCCTTTTACGAGACTCGACCGCTCGCCGTGTGTTCTCATTTTTTTGAATTTATTGATAGCGAGGGGCGCATTCATCTCGCTCAAGAATTGCGAAAGAACGAAATGTATGAAGTTCTCGTAACAACCGGCGGCGGCCTTTGGCGGTATCGCCTAAACGACGAAGTTCAGGTAACTGGCACCACAGGCCAAACGCCCACGCTTGAATTTCTTGGAAGGAAAGGAAATGTCTCCGATCACTTCGGCGAGAAACTTTCAGAAGTATTTGTTGCACAGGTCATCCAAGAGCTTTTGGCAGGTTTGTCCACACGTCCGAAATTCGTTTTAATTGCGCCTGATGGATACCAATCGGGCTGTTGCTACACAATCTACGTTGAGGGTGAAGTTGAACATGAACTTGCAACACCTTTGGATAATATGTTGAAGCGGAATCCGCATTATGCTTGGTGCAGAAAACTCGGCCAATTGCAACCACCTCGCCATTTTATCATCAGTGCCGGCGGTAATGAGACTTTCATTTCCAACGAGGTTATGCAGGGAAAACGCATCGGAGAAATAAAACCCCGTGTGCTGTCTCTTCAGTCCGGTTGGTCGCAGCGTTTTGCAGGACATTATTTGTTCAACCCCTGAAATTGACGATGGGCTGAAAACATGGCGTTTTTTGTCTTACCGACATCGCCACTTCGGTATTATCGTAATGACCACTATGCTGATAAAGTGCCAGCAGAAATGCCAGCAAAGCCCATTGGTAAGGAGTAAAATGGAGTAAAAAAAAGTCGGCTGGAGTTATCCTTGACATAATGCAGGAAAGCCTTTATTATCAAGGCAACGGTGATGATTTAGATAGTTGATTTCGAGTGGCTTGTGGAAGGCGAGACGCGTCCGATTCCGACCTCCGCCTCCAGTTCTAACTGCGTGTGCAGCAATGGTTTTGGAGCAGAGTGGTCCGCAACGGACACTAAAACGGACACCAATTTTCCAATCCGTAGGAAACCAGCATAGTCCGGCATTATCCGCCGTCTATCTGCTACCTGTTCGGATTCGGCCTCAGTTATTCTCGCGGTTGCGTGAAAAATATGAAAACACGTTACCGTCTCATCTGCCGTGGAATCCGTGGCGGAGCCTACTACTGCGTGGATACCAAGACCGGCAAACGCACCAGTCTCGGCACCACCAATGCCGACGATGCCCGGCAGGTCATCGAAGCCAAGAATAATTCCGAACGCCAGCCGGTGCTGAATCTCCAGATTGCCAAGGCGTATCTGGCGGGCAGTGACAACGGCATCACCACCCGGACATGGCGGAATGCCATTGAATCGTTGATTGGCACCAAACAGGGAGCCAACCAACACCGCTGGAAAACCGCCGCGAAGGACAAGGCATTCGCCATGTTGCTGCCGCAGGTCATCATTGAAACCAAAGGTGAAACGATCCTGAAGGTTCTGCAAATGGGAACGGTTTCCACCAACGTCTATTTGCGCCGACTGCACAATTTCTGCGTGGACATGAATTGGCTGCCGTGGCCGCTCGTGCCGAAACGCCAGTGGCCCGCCGTCGAGTTCAAAGAGAAGCGCGGCATCACGTTGGCGGAACATCTGGCCATCGTCGCCCGCGAACAAAACCCCGAACGCAAGGCGTTCTACAAACTGGCCTGGCACTTGGGCGCATCGCAATCCGATCTGGCTGGCTTGAACGCCGAGGATGTTGATTGGGAACACCACGTCATCAGCTATGCGCGCCGCAAGACCGGCTCGATTGCCATCATGCGCATGGATGAAGACATGGAGGAAGTCTTGCGCGACCTGCCGGGAACCGGCCCGCTGTTTCCGTATTTGCGAAGCGTCCGTTCAGGCGACCGCGCCACCGAATTCAAAGAACGCTGCAATGGACTTGGCATTAAGGGCGTCTCGTTGCACAGCTACCGCTACGCTTGGGCCGAACGCGCAAAGACGGCGGGCTATCCCGAACGGTATGCCCAGGTAAATCTTGGGCATAACAGCCGGGCGATGGCGCGGGCGTATTCCCGCAAGGCCCCGGTGGAAATGCCGTCCTTGAGCGAATACGAGCGGCAACAGAAGACCATCATTGGACACCGGAACACCGAACCAGCGGCGAAAGCCGTTGCCGCATAAGGAGGACATCATGCAACCTTGGCAAATTAAAGCACTGGAACTGGAAGCGTCGGGATTGAAACACCTTGATGGCTTCATCCACGAACACGCCCTCGGCTTTTTTATTGGGGCCATTTATCTCCTGATGGCTTTGCTGGCGTGGGTATTGAGTGGTGCATTGCGGCGTAAATGTGGAAAATCCGCGCTTCATGTCCGACCCGGCCTGTTCATCCATCTGCCGGGACCGCCGCCACCGCCACCGGAATTTGATCCGTTTCCGCCGCCGCACCATTCAGCGCATTGCGGTGATGATTGGGAATGATCACTGGCGATCCAGATTGCGCGGCGTGATTCTTAAAAGCGATTTCCGCGGCGCAAGCGGGGTGCGGTCACAGGTGGAGGCGCGGAGCGCATTACCTTGATGGCGACCGCGCGCCGTATCATGGAAACGCGAGACACGCCGCTGATTCAGGAATGACGGTCACGGGAATTGTTTCCGTTGGTTGCGTTGCCGTTGGTTGTGGATACGGAACCTTTGAGCGTCCGGCTTTTTGCGGCGCGCTCGTTCTTGTCCTTGACCTTTAGCCGGATGAGTTCGGTTGCCTTGTTCATCCATCTGGCGTCACCTTTCTTTTGCTCAATCTCGGCCGTCAGAAAAAACTTCACGGCTCCTGGCGGTGGATTGCCCAGCGGCTTGAGCTGGCCGGCAGTGACCAGAATGGGAATGTGGTCTGGTTCAAAACCGAGCCGCCAAGCGGCTTCGGCGGCGTTCATGCGTCCGGGCAGTGAAATCAGATTAAGAATTTCTTTGCGTTCGGGATTCATACGTTCTCCTTGGTTAAAGTGACGGTGACGGCGGCAATGTGGGTTTTCAGCGTGGCGACCAAACGGCGATCCGCCGACTTCACAAATTTCAATTCATATTTCTGAAGCTCGGCTGCCAGCCGCTTGAGACCACTGCCCAAGACGACCACATCGGCACACGCAAAATGAATCAGCATTTTTTCCGGCGGGGCGTCCGGCTCTTTTTCCAAAGCCGGGTTGGAATTTTTTTCCGCATATAAAAACTGCGCGTAAGGCAGCAGATAGCTGATGCCGTCGTCGGCAAACGCAGCCAGCGCGGCGATGGTGGAATCACTGCCGAGGCAGAGATTGTCGCGCGGGTTAGACGCTGATGTGGTAGGATTTTCGCTGGTGTTCAGTTGGCTTGATTTCATTGTTACTCCTTTCAGTTGAAATTGATTGGGCAAGACGTTGACGGAACCGTTTCAGGAAACGATTGCCGCGCTGCAAAATGGTTTGGAGGAAGTCACGTTGGGGCATGGCTTCAACCGCAGCTAAACGCGCACTGGAACGGGTGACGTGCGAACGCAACATCTCGGCATCGTCCGTAAAGACCTGACATCGTTCGCGGCCACGCGAAATACTGACGTAAAATTGTTCCTGATTGATGGCGGGCAGCGAACGCGACGAGGCGACCAGCAAAACCTCATCCACCGTCTTGCCCTGGGCGGCGTGTGACGTGACGGCGTAGCCGTGCGTGAACGTGCGGTATTCGGCAGGAATCACCCGGCCATCGGCCAGCAAAACAGAGTCGCCTTGAACGGCTTTGACCTCGACCAACTCACCGTTGACGAATTTCTTTTGCCAATTTGATTGCAGCAGCAGCTTGTCACCAGCGGCCACTTTCAATTTCCGTTTCTCCCCCACATCGCAGGCGATGCCTGCATCCAATAGGAAAATGTTTTCGGAACCATCCGTGTGTTGAACTTTGAGCGAATCATTCTCAACGGCGACCACTAACACCGTTTCATTTTTATCAAAGCCGTGCGTTGTCCGGTGAAAAAGGATGGCCATGCCGGGACGATATTGTCGCGCATCGCGCTTCTGTGCTTCCGTCCACGACAATGAATCAAAGACCTGAAATTCTTTTTCCTCACCGGCCAACCGACCGGCTAATTTCAATTCCCGCCGGACCTTCTTCGTTACCGCCTCAATTTCATTCCACGTCGGCGCGACCAGCAGCGCGGACTTATTTTCCGCCAACGCTTTCAAATACGATTTCGCCGCCGAGCCGTGAAGTTCATCGCCTGGAAATTCAGCCACCGCGCCCATGCGTTCCAACTGTGCGAACGCTTCCACGGTGCGTTTCTGTGCCGCCAGTTCCACGGCCTTGCGATATGCGGCCTTGTGTTGCCGCCGAATGGCGGTCAATTGACCGGACTTGAAATCGGAATGGCGTTCCAAAATCCGCAGCGCATCGCCACGCGCAACCGAAGCGTGTTGCCCGGTGTCGCCCGACAGCACAATGCGTGCGTCTCTGGCCATTTCAAAAAGCCGCCTCATGTCGTCAATTCCCACGGCTCCGGCTTCATCCAGCACCACTAACTGACGAGCGGACAACGCCGGTTTCGTTAGCAACAAACTTTGTAGCGTCACTGCCTCAAATCCTTCCTTACGGAGAACATCTGTTGCCGCCGCCGTCGGCGCACAGAACAGCGGTTCAACATGAGCTTCCTTGCAGGCAGCGACCAACTCGCGCAACGCCGTAGTTTTACCACTGCCGGCCAGACCGCGCAGTCCGGTGATGCGGTCACTGGTGCGCAGGACATGGTAAATCGCCCGGCGTTGATCTTCGCCCAGCCAGTCCGCAGGTTTGTAAGCCGGATGCAACGGCGCGACGGCATCGCAGCCCGCATTGACCGTCTGGATTAAATCCAGTTCCGTCGCCAGAATCTGCGGCGTGGAAAATCCACGCTCGGTTTTGACCAGGTCCGCCGAACTCTTCACGGATGCTTTCAACGCCGGTAAATCCACTTCGCCAAGTCGTTGCGACAAGGCCGTGTTCAACAGTTCATGCTCTGGCACGACCGATTTGCGCTCGAAGATATGGGCGACGGCGTAATTCAGGGCTTGTTTTTCAAGTCCGGTGATACGCGTCAGACCACTGCGATGCACCGAAGCCATGAGTTTTTGCAACGCCTGCAATTCATCGGGCTGCAATTGTGCCAGTTGGCGTTCGCGCACTTCCGCCGTTGAAATGCCCTTGAGCTTTTTCGCCCGGCTCTGATGCACCGCATGGGAGATTTCATCATTGGAAAGTTTTCGCCCCAACTTTTGCTCCATCGCCTGAACCGCCTGATCACGCTGCTGCGCACGTTTGGAAAAACGATTCAGAATTTCTGGATTCACGTCCTCGATTTCAAATCCATGCTTGACCGGTTGAATCCTGTAGCCGATCTGTTGCACCCGTTTCGCCAGTTCATTCCGATAAACTGCCGTGCCGTAACGGATGGCATCATACATCCCACCCGCTTGCAGGGCTTTCCAGCACCGTTCATTTTCATCAAACGTGGCGTTGAACACCGTGAAATGTGTGTGCAGTTGCGGGTCCAGTTCACGAGAGCTGTTATGCACGAAGGCTGCGGCCACCAGATTGCCGGTCGTGCGGTCACGTTGATTGCCCTGTTTGCGCACGCGCGTGGCGGCGAAGGTTTCAAGTTCTCGAAAAGCAATGCGCGCGGATTCCTCATGGGCTTCAACCAATCGCTGGTCGTCCAATGTCACCGCCAGCACTGATACGGATTTGGGCGGTGCGCAGGTGAAATCGAAAAATACCCGGCGCGTGTTTTCTTTCTGCTGCCGTTGCGTCAAGCGTTCGCCAGTTTCAGGGTTTCGATTTTCACAGAGCGCATGAAATTGTTCGCGGGTAACGGCATTGTTTAACCCCAATCGTTCCGCGCCCGCGCCAATCCACTCGCCGGGCCGGATTTCACCGGCGGCGTAGTAATCATTCTGTGCCAGATGCTCGTCGAAATAACTTTCGGCATCGGCCAGATTTTTATGCGCGACCGCAGTAAACATAAGACGCAGTATGGCTAATTTTCAAAACAGTCTTGTTCCCTTCTGGCACAATCGTTAATTTCATTTTTATCTATCGTCTGGTCATTTTATCTGAAGTCTGGATGCAGCAGGTGTATGTGATACACCATCGCAAGGTCTTTTTTTGTTTCCATTGACCG
>Ga0302274_10002490_pt1 | contig 16873 bp, 18 predicted proteins | sample III_Bog_N2_1_FD_198755 | JGI IMG/M metagenome (GOLD analysis project Ga0302274, IMG submission 198755) | Peat permafrost microbial communities from Stordalen Mire near Abisko, Sweden - III_Bog_N2_1 | ecosystem: Environmental > Terrestrial > Soil > Wetlands > Peat | place: Sweden: Abisko...
TGGTGGATGGCGGCTTAGTTGAAAATCTTCCGTTGTCGCCATTGCAAGAAATGGGCGCAGAGATAAGGATTGGTGTAGATCTTTCTCGTTGGCGAAATTACAAGAAGCCAACTAGCGTGATTGACGTCATGCTCAACTCGTTGGACATTATGACCCATACGCAAACCAAAGAACAAGCGGGGAGAGCCGAGATTCTGATTGAACCTCATTTGGAAAAATATACTTCTTCAGATTTTAAAAAAGCGGTGGAACTCGCTGCTGAAGGTTATCGCGCTGCTACTTTGGCTTTGCCCGCAATAAATAATGCACTTTATCCGCAGCCTAGCGTAAAAGAAGCTGCGAACGGTAATAATAATTTCTTCAAAAAAATAGTAGCTTGGTTCAAAGAGTAAAATAACAGTCACAATAAAGAAAGCGCACGCCATTGCTGGTTAAGCAAGTAGCGTGCGCTTTGAGTTTGCTAGAGAGATTTTGTGGCTTGTTGATACCGAGCCATGGCCGGAGCCATGAGGTCCATGGATCCCCAGTGGCAGATTTCAAACCCTGGGTGATTGTCGCCGATTTTTGTCAGCACTTCTTTGGTTTCGGCTCTCCAACGAGGGTCGCAAGGCTCAAGATTCTTGTTACCAGAGAGACAAGAACACGCCTCTGCTTCTGTCTCAAAGAGTGCAATGATCTTTGATGTCCGTCCGCCCCAAAAAGTAGTATTAACCATTTCGATCTTGCGCTCGAAGGTCGAAGTTGGTGAGGTTCGACCGCTACCCTCTGGGCAGTAGGCAATTAACTGATCGCAAATGGCAATCATATAACCGCCTTTTAAATCGTGACCAACAGGAACTTCACTTTTGCCATTGCTGGCGATTTTTGTCGCCGAGGCAACATGTTTGCCTTTGTCGTAGAAAACTCGATAAACCGAGGTCGTTGTTACCGCAAAAAACTCGTTAAACATATGAGTCCTCCTTCTGAACTTCGTATCATAGTAGCTGTGAGTTCGGCGGTTGTCAACATGCTGTCACCTATATATTCATCTAGTACAGGCCATTGCTTTTTCTGATAGTTATGGTAGTATGATATGAATTTCACGGAGGCGAAATAATGAACAAGATATTGCGTGTGTTTTCTCATCTTGCGCTTCTGTTTAAAAGATGCGCCCAATCAAGGCTGCTGCGTAAGGCCGCTCCGTTTATATTCGGTATCTGCACAACGACATTTGTCTTTACGCTATCAAACTTCCTGGTCAGTCATCATATTGGTACTGCCGATACAGACGATGTTCTTATCCTCTGTGTGATTAACACAGTGCTTTTGGGAAAAATCTTCTTACAGCATTACCAACTTCGTCGCATGAAAAAGTTATTCATGGTGAAGATCATGGAAACTTGGGAAAAGCAAAAAACGTTTTTCTCCGATGAGCAAATTCCTGATCGTCTGGAGGTGAGCTCCGCACTTGAAAAAACCATCCAGACTAAGGGTGCGGATCTCGCTTCGATCGAAACGATAATCCGTTATGCCAGCAGAATGGAGATGACCGACGGATTAGCTCCGGTCAACGAACCATCCCATAAAGGCAAAGGTAAAAGTGCTTTTAGTGGCTTCACTCCAGAGTTTGGAACGGTAAAAATCGAGAACGAAAGCAAACAGCTTGAACCTTGCCAGGCTAACAATAACAAAACGCGCATCGGAGCCTTCAAACTCTGGCGCACGCTTGATGTCGTCTTTTTCCAAGAATGGTGGCGCTCAGACTTTTCGACAGCCAGCTCTTGGACAGATCCATACGAAGGTTGGGCGATAGCGTTCAATCCAGAGCAGTTGTCGTTCAGATTTTTTGGTGAACTGATCTTCATTCAACCTGTTGAGGAGGAGTACAAAAAAGAGTTGTTGTACGGTGTAGAAATCGTTAGCGGTCAGGAGGTTGGACAGTTCAAAGCGATGAGAAAGTTCGGTCTCAGGTAACAATATCTTTCTTGCAGTGAGCCGCCCCGGGGTAAAAGCTGGGGCGGTGTTTTTTTATGGTTAGTGCATAGCTCGTTTCTGACCAAAATGATATAATGGTTATGTTCATTTAGTAGCAAAATCTGAAAGAAAAGCACTATATATATGAGAATCGAAGAAGAAATCAAGTTAGACTATGCCGATGTCTTGTTACGTCCAAAGCGCAGTACACTGACATCGCGCAAGGAAGTTGTTCTTGAGCGCACTTTTCGTTTTTACCATTCTCCAAAAACTTGGCAGGGTGTGCCGATTATGGCCGCGAACATGGCTACTTGTGGCACATTTGAAATGGCTAAAGTATTGGCGCCGTACAAGATGATTACGACCTTTCATAAATATTACAGTGTTGAAGATTACAAGAATTTCTTTAAAGATTTCAGTGGTGCGGATTATATCGCTTACACACTCGGCATTCGTGATGAAGATATTGCTCAGCTGAAGGAAATGATTGCTACTGGTCTTATCAATAATTTTTCATTCATTTGTGTCGATGTGCCTAATGGATATTTAGAGCGTTTTATCGAATCAATAAAATTAGTGCGTTCACTTTGTCCAGAACATATCATCATCGCTGGCAATGTCGTCACGAACGAGATGACCGAAGAAATTATTTTGTCTGGTGCAGATATCGTTAAGGTTGGAATTGGACCGGGCGCGGTTTGTACAACTCGCCGTATGACAGGAGTCGGCTACCCACAGCTTTCTGCGGTTATCGAATGCTCGGATGCGGCTCATGGTATTGCCAACAGCAAGGGTGGCTATGGTTTAGTAATTGCTGATGGCGGACAACAATATCCATCATGCATCGCAAAGGCATTTTGCGGCGGTGCAGATTTTAACATGGCCGGTTCGTTGTTTTCTGGTTTTGACGAAAGCGCTGGAGAACTTGTAGAAAAGAACGGAAAAAAGTACAAAGAATATTTTGGTTCCTCATCTAATAAAGCGCTTATTGAATTCTACGGAAAAAAATCTGCCCATCGCGCATCGGAGGGCAGATACGTACTGATGCCATACAAGGGAAGCGTACACACATTTATTCAAGACCTCTTTGGCTCATTGCGTAGCACTGCTACATACATTGGCGCAAAACAACTCAAAGAATTCGCAAAACGTGCAACCTTCATTCGTGTTAATCATCAAATGACAACTTACTTGGAAGGTTTTGACCAAGGAGAATAAAAATAAATAATAACTTTTAGACTTGGTCATTAATACGTTTGAGATTAATTTTTGTAATATTGTTACTGGAAAATACTTTAAAGGTTATTTCCAGTAACAATTTGAAGAATACATCATAAAAGTTTATGGAAACAATTTCTGATTGCTTCAAAAGCATATTAATTGATGATAAGGAAACGAGTCGTATCTCTGCTAGAAGAGTACGAAAACTAATTTATACTAGTATATCGAGTGAGCCTGGGGAGCTCCAACGTATTATTGAAACCGCTCCGGATAATTATGCTAAAATTTCCGAGCTATTTCGGCAGGAAGATTTTGTTATTGCACTTTCGACAATTTATTTTTTACGTGACGAAGAGGTTAAACCCGACTTCCTTTTTGACTGGTTGTTTGAGTTGTTAAAACATAAAAATGGAAACATTCGTTTGGCGGCAGTGCGCATGATCGGACATGAGCTTGGAGGTCTAACAGTACATCTTCGCTTCCCTAATGATAAATGGCGCGTAGGACACAATCTTAGACCAGAAGAAGCCGATAGAATTCTTAAAGAGTTATATTTGAGATTGGATGAATTGTTACGTAATGTGTGGAAACCGGCATACAAGAAATATAAATATGTTTCCTCACTTCCTAGTTCGCCGTACAAATCTGTACAAATGTTACTTAGTTATCTAGAAGATGATTGTGGTAAAGAGTATATGAACCACCTTGCAAAAATAGCGGATGAAGAAATATTTTCAAAAGGAAGACATCATTTGATACAGAAAGTTACTGTAGAATCGGTAGATGCCAAAGCTTTATTTTTTCTTAAACAATCGGCACTCAAAAATATGCGAAGCGAGATGGAAAATATGATGTTTCCGGAATTTTCTCATCATTTTTCAAATCTTGAATTTAAAGATCTGGTAGATAGGATATATTCTCATTCACAATCATTTCCTGAGCTTATTCAACAATTATTAAATAATGATGAGTATATTCGTGAAACTGACGAATATCAAAAAATGGTATTAGATCTTATTTCAACAGCTTGGAATATATATCCGCATAAAGAACTAGAAGGATACAGCCCTTACGAGATTATCGCAATGCAGGAAATTAGTGATATACTTCATTTATCATAAATAAAAAATACCTCTTATGGCTCCTCTCACAAAAGAAAAAACATTTTCACAAGCAATCGCTTTCTATACTTTACTGCTGATTTTTGGCGCTTTAGCTTTGATGATCTGCTGGCCATTTTCTCAAATTTTGGCCATAGGCGTAGTCTTTGGAATTTTGCTCGCTCCATTTTGTCGCAAGCTGGCAAGATACGTTAGATATAAATGGTTATCCGCGCTCATAATATTAGCACTGGCTCTTTTGATTATTGCTATCCCAATCTTTTTTATCGGCAAACTATTTCTTTCCGAAGTCATAAGTCTATACAACGGCGTAATTTCCGGACAACTTGTCTTCAATCAGAGTCAATTTATTTCTGGATTACCGGAACATTTACGTAATTTTGCGCAAACATTCTTTACTGATTTATCAAGCTATATTTCTCCATTGGCCTCTCAAACGATACAAGGCATATCCTTTATTGTATCGAACGTCGCTTATTCTCTATTCGCTTTGCTTTTTGTCGGGCTGATATCTTTTTACATAATGAAGGATAGCGATAAATTGGCTACGTTTATGCAAGGTATCATTCCGCTTTCCAAAGAGAATGAGACTACCTTGATAGGCAGACTCGAATCTTCTATTAATGGTATAGTCGTCGGACAATTCTTTGCGGCTTTGATTTTTGCTACGATCATGACTATTGGTTTATGGATCTTTGGTGTACCAAGTCCATTGATCTGGGGAGTCTTTGCTCTCTTTGCCTACCTCATACCCAACATTGGGGGAGTGCTGATTCTGATTCCGGCTCTCGTATATCTTTGGGTCATGCATAGTACGGTGGCTTTTATAGGAATGTCCATCTGGGGAATTCTGACTATAGGCATCGTTTATAATCTGCTCAGCCCAAAAGTCGTCGGTTCGCGTATGCAATTACATCCCATGCTTGTGCTGATTGGAATTATTGGAGGCTTAAAGGTTATGGGGATTTTTGGTTTCTTCCTTGGGCCAATAATCATTTCTATCTTTTTTGCCTTGCTTGATATTTATAGAACAAAGCTGGCTTAGAAAATATTAGGTTATTTAAATTAATATTCAAACAAAAGACGGAATCCGACGACTCCGTCTTTTTTAACAACATATCTCGAATAAAATTAGTATTGTTTTTGCGATTTATAAAATCTTGACGTTGAGGTGCTATGTATCGTATAGTGTAAAGTCAATTTCGAGTAGAGGTTTAATAATATGTTAAAGGCTAATCCTTCTAAGTTCGCAAAATGTTTTGTGGATTTGGAAGGGGAAACCCCGAAGTTGAATTGTTTTTAAGGAGGATAAGCAAATGGAAATCAATTTGCCAGTAGCTCTTACGGAAGAGATCCGGCGAAAGGTGAATTCATGGGCGAGGAAGGGTGGTTTAATATCCGCCATGCAGGAAATTCACATCGCCATAACCGCAAACGTAATCGATACTGGGGTTGCCGTAGGTCCATTTACGTTGATTGAGTTTAAACCGCAGATAATCGACTTCTCCATTCGTAAGTCATATAAAATCTTTGGCCTTAAGGACGAGACTAACATGACCAACCTCTTCCCGCCGGACCAGATGCAATACGGTCTGGGATCGGAGATCATTGTCGAAGTTTCCGGTCTGTTCGTGAAGCCCGAGCGGACGTTTGAGGTCAAGCAGCTTCTCGGGTCGACCCTGGGCGAAGCCATCAAAGCCTTGTATCCCAAAGCCAAAGTAGAGGTCTTTGTCATCACGTTCAACCAGGAGCAGGACGCGTTCTGGGTCTCGAAGTAGACAACAGGTGTAATGCAAAAAGCGCAGGACTTCGGTTCTGCGTTTTTTCAATATCAAATTATTGAATAATCTTGGATTTTATAATTGACCCCAATGTTTATAGGTCTTTATGCCTATAGCACCTGGGTCAGATTGAGCGTATTAAATTTGGCTCAAGCGGCATGTTCGTGAGGTTTCTTTTTATATCCGTGTATAAAATTGTTTGACTACTTCACTCACTTGCATCCAGAAAAATGCCCAAATCCATATTATAATTACCCACATAATTGGAGCTTTGGTCATAAACAAACCAGACAAGGCTATGGCAGTCGCTAATAATTGTGTAACAGTTGTTGCGAGTATAACTTGCCAGCTTGGTAAATATTTATACCAACGCTCTTGAGTGTGGGCTACATAAATCAACATGTGGCCGCCGATTGTCAGTTTTAAAAAGAATAATGTTTCAATAATCGGCATGCCTAAATGAAAAATATTTTTTGCCAAGAAGAACATTAATAGACTGTTGACTACACCGGTTAATCCAAAGAGACTGCTTAACCAAAAACGCTCTTTGACTTTAATAGCTGCCGGGCGACTTGCTAACTGAACTCTGTTAAAGGCTAATGAAATTATAGGAAGGTCATTAAGGAAAGCAATTAAGATTAGCTGTACTGGTGTTAGCGGATATAATTTATAAATCAAACCCAAAACAGCGATGGTGATTATCAAACGCAGACTTTCAGAAATACGGTAAACAGAATAGCTATACAAACGCGCGAATATCTTACGCGCTTCTATAACCGCATCTTTAATGACTGCAATACCAGGTGCCAAGAGAACAATATCTGCCGCGCTCTTTAGTGCGTCTACTGCTCCACTTACGGCAATACCAACATCAGCAGCTTTAATTGCCGGTAGGTCGTTGACTCCATCGCCAGTCACTGCAACGCGGAAAAGCTTTTTAGCTTCTTCTACTATTTTTAATTTATCCTCGGGTAATATTTCGGCAAAGACAGATTTATTTTGCCACCAGGTTTTATCTATATTATTAAAATCAATTTGATCAAGCACATGTTTAACAATAACTAATTCGTCAGCTCCATCAAGTTGCAACTCTTGCGCTACGCGTTGACTTATCGCTGTATTGTCTCCCGTCAGCATTTTTACCGCTATACCGTTGTTCTTCAAAAAGGATATAGCTTCTTTAGCATCTTCAAATACCGTATCAGATAGTAAGAAGGTGCCAACAAGTTGCATATGAATTTCTTCTGCACCAAATGTATTTATTGCAATGGCCAACGTGCGATAGCCTTTTGATGCAAAGTCGAGTATATCTTTTTTAAAGGTTTCAGCAAAGCCGTCTTGTAAATTGCATAGAGTTTCTATTATTTGAGTAGCACCTACAGTAACACATACTTTGTGATCGTCAGGATATTCAATTACAGCTGTACTTCTTTTACGTTTAGAATCGCCAGGTATAATCTTTACAACTTTGTAGTTTATAGATAAATTCAATTCTTTGAATTTGTCTATAACCGCTTGGTTAATTGGATTCTTTTCTTGACTTGCTGTGGATGCTGCGAGTTTAATTAAATCATTTTCTGAAAAAGATTTATTATAGCAAACGATTTTTTCAATACTGATTTTATTTTTTGTGAGTGTGCCGGTTTTATCTGAGAGTAATAAATCTACATTTGCAAAAGCTTCTAGTGCTGAAAGCTGCCTGACAATCGTCTCTTTTTTTGCTAATTCTAATACGCCAAAACCTATAATCAAACTCATTACCGTAGGTAGACTGATTGGAATACCAGCGATAATCAGGCTTAAATCAAGCAATATTATTTCTAATATAGGTGTATGAGCGAAAACTAACACAATCGTCAAAATCACAACCGCGATTAGACTTAAAATAGACAGGAATTTTGATATGCGCAAAATATCCTGTTCAAGTAAGCTGCGTTTTTTTGCCCCAATGGCCAGTTGTAGAGTTTTACCGAATCCTGTGTCTTTTCCAGTGGCTGTTATTTCAGCTCTTGTGTCACCGGTTGTCAGGAATGACCCAGAAATTAATGTATCGCCGACAGCTTTTTCTTTTGGCATACTTTCACCAGTAAGTGCTGCTTCATTTGCTGTTAGATTATCTGCTTCTAATATTTTAGCGTCTGCGGGAATTATGTCTCCAACGGTAAGACTAATAATATCATTAGGTACAAGTTCTTTTGAATTTAGCCAAATCCAATTACCATCACGCATGACCTTAATTTGTACGGAGAGTTTTGCTTGTAATTGTGCTACGGCTCTATCGGCTTTATTCTCTTGCCAAAAGCTTATAAAAAAATTCAAGAACATCAAAACCAAAATGAAATTACAATCAAAAAGATTTTTTGCCAAAAGAGAAAGAAGCGCAGCGGCAAGAAGCATCAGAGCGATAGGGGAAACTAGCCATTTGGCAAACTTTAAAAACACTCCAGGCTTCTTTTCTATAATTTCGTTAAGTCCGAATTTTTGTAGTTGTTCTTGAGCTTGTTGTGATGTTAAACCATTCATGAAGTTAATCCTGTTTAGTCATTCTAAAACTCGCGTAAGATAAGAAACCTGCAATTATTGCGGCAATGCCAGATACCCAATATGGTGTATTCCAAGATAACAAATTAATTGGAAGATTAAATATCAGGCGCCCCAAATGTGCAAGTGCGACTATGCCGAATATAATTCCGGCAACACGATGGAATAAACGTTCTCCAGAGGTGTGGCCAGTTTCCTTCATTCTCCAAGCGTAGTGAACTAAGAAAGCAATTAGAATGATGTCGAAGATCATCCCTAAAATTATGCCTCTGTTGGAAAATTGAATGCCGAATAAGGAAGCGGAACCCATGTCCTTGGCCAAGAACCACCAGCCCGCCAAAAAATCTCCGAGAATAAGTCCAGATAAGAATTTCGCAATTTCCCTCAATGTTTTTTTATGCATAGTTTTCTTTTATTTAAGTTATATATTTGAATTATACACCTTCTAAGTTCTTTATAATCAAGTTTATACTTAGTTCCAATCTTAAGAATATGGCGAATTCTTCAAATTATCTTTAGACAATATAAAATCCACAAACCTAGATTTGTGGATTTTATAACTGACCTCAATGTTTATAGATACTTTTACATACAGCACCTGGGTCAGGTTTGAACGTGTTGAATTTGGCTCAAGTTTCGTGATTAGGATTGGTATTTATCTTTTTAATTCCGTAACAACTCTTTCAGTCCTATACGCCTTCCATATTCCATGGAGCCGTAACGGAACGCACGAACCGCAAACCAAATGGCGATACCCGCACTTAAAATTAAGACCATAAGCCCCCCAATTGATTCCGAGACCGTAAGGCTGCCAATGGTATTGCGCAACAGCAGTGTGGAGGGGGCAGTTAGCGGAAAATAAGTAAAGATAGTAACGATTAAAGCATGGGGCGAACTAATAATGCTCGAGATCGCGTAAATTGGGACAAAATTCCAGATTATGGCGAAGCCCATGAATCTGCTTGCGTCATTTCCGCCAGGGAACAAGGCACCTAATCCAACTACAAACCCAATGTACATGATAAGTCCCACAATAAAGAACAACGCGGCGAATGTAACAACAATCGGATTTATAGGAATACTGCTAAGCGTTATGCCGCTTGGGAAGCCAAGGAGACTTGGAAAAAAGACATACGCGCAAACAAATGGGATGGTCAAAACTGCAATCTGCACAAACCCTAAAATTATTAGCGATATAATTTTGCCTAAAATAAGCGTTCGCGCCTTGATTGAGGTTAGCAGTATTTCTGCTGTTTTGTTCGCTTTTTCTTCGGCTGTGCTCGAAAGCATAGTATAAGACAGCAGGATTATAACCAAAAAGAAGATACCGGCGAATATTCCGGGAGCAATAACATTTGTGAGGTCATTAATTTCAGCACCACTTTTGTATGTAGTTGCGGTAACAGTAGGACTTTTTTCCAAAATCTGAACAGCTTCCGAGTTTCCAGTTGCCGAGCTAACGGCTTTAGACACACCTTGTTTTAGTAGGTTTGTTGCGGCGTCGTTGTATGGTTGTGTAATGCTTAACCCCTGATCTTTTGCGTAAACTTGGATACCGTTGGTTTCTGGATTTTGCGGATAGTAAAAGAACGCGGCAAGTTGGCCGTTTTTTACTGCGGCAATCCCAGCATCCTTATTTGGTTCAACGCCAATATGCTGTGTGACTAACAATTGAGGATCAATTAATCCAGAATTATCTAAAACTGAAATCTTTGCGTTTTGCGAAAAATTTTGGTCTTGTGTTTGCGCGTTTTTTTGCGCATTCTGAATTGAAAGTTTTTCAATTCCAAAGACAGCCAGAATAATCAATACTGGAGCAATGGAGGCGTACCAAAAACTTTTTTTCTTGAGAGCTCTGAAAACTTCAAAATTTATAATATTCCACATAGTATTATTTGTATAAGGATAGGAAAATTTCATTCAGAGTCGGGCGGCGCACATCAAATGTTGTAATATGTAGATCGTCTTGATTTGCCAGGCATCGAAAGACTTCATCGACTGCGACATCTTTTTGCCATGACAATTCCGCATAGTGTGGTAATTGTTTGGTAACGCTGTATAACTTTTCATTGGTGGGTAGTTGTCCGGTATAGGCCAGCGCGATAACTGTGGTACCGAATTGGTTTTTTACCTCATCGACCGTACCGTAAAGGGCGCGTGTACCATCTTTGAGCAGCACGATGCGGTCGCATAGCTGTTCAACTTCTTCCATGCGGTGTGTTACGAGTATAACGGTGGAACCCTTGGCGCGTTGTTCGTTGATGATATTCATTAAGAGCGAACGGTTGACTGGATCCAACGCTTCGGTCGGCTCATCAAGAATCATAAGAGATGGTTCATGTATGATGGTCGCACCCAGCTGAACTTTTTGCTGTTGTCCGTTGGAAAGGCTAGATAAATGTTCACGCGCTTTGTCACCAATCCCGACACGATCAAGATATGCCAAAGATCGCTTCTTGGCTTCATCCCGATTCAAGCCGTGCATGACGGCAAGATAAATCATGGTATCAATCACTGGCTCATTGCGGTATAGTCCGCGCTGTTCCGGCAAATAACCAATCGTGGCAGACATGTCAGGATTATAGCGCCTGCCGTTTATCAAAAGTGTGCCGCTCGTCGGTTCAAGAAGCGAAAGCAATGCGCGAATGGTAGTAGTCTTGCCTGCACCGTTGGCACCGAGCAAGCCAAAGACCTCGCCTTGGCTTACGTTAAAAGACAGGTCTTTGACAACCTCTTTAGAGTCGAAGCTCATCGCAAATGATTGTATATCTACAACTGGTGAATTCATATCTTGATTATACTCTTAAAATCTTGATTTAGTAGTCTCCGATGTTTTTCTGTTATACTAGAAAAGGTACAAGTGGCGTTTCCCAAATCTTGGATCACTAACCCCGATCTACAAGACCACGCCCATCCACACAACCTTTGGGGTATATATCCAAAGGTCGAATACGAAAAACCAATTAAAAGAAATATGGAAGAAGAAAAAGAAAAGAAAACAAACCAAGAAGAGTTTGACTGGGTGAAAGACCGAGAGATGGGGCGAAAATACTGGAGGTCGTGGGGTTCGTGGTACAGCTGGGGTTCTCCTGTTGGACTCGGACTGTTCTTCATTGAAATTGCCATCAGTCTTTGGGTGTTGCATCTCGCGAACATCATCCACTAAATAAGCGATAGTAAAAGACCACCGGACTTAGGTCCTGTGGTCTTTTACTATATAACACCTGGGTCAAGTTGAACGTATTGAATTTGGCTCAACGGTATGGTCTGGGTGATCCCTTTGAACAATCTCTTGGAGTCTTTGATAGGGTAGTGGTTGGGCACTCGGGTCTTGGCATCTTTAGACAGTTTTTAAGTATTGAAGATAATTTTTAAAATTTGTATAAAATATTATTTAACAAATCCAGCTTTTTTTAAAACCGTTTCGTCTACTCTTTGGAATTTTGCATACAAATAAGCCATGACCAAACGACGTATGAGTTTCTCGTCTTTTATATCCAAATTAGTAATTAAGTTCGAAATAAATTTTTCGCTTGTCGGCTTATCGTGCAATAGCTGATTAGCAACGCCAAAAGATGCACCTGCTCGTTTTGCTATTTCCTCTGCACTTAATCCGGTTTTTCTGATGATTTCTTTATAGACTACGGAAAGTTTTACGTTCTCAATTTTATATGCTCTCATAAACAAATTATATGACTATTTAAGTTAAATAGGAAGTTATAGAGAATGGCTCCTCTAATAAAAATTATTATATTTTTATAATCAATAAAATCAAGGTATTTGATAGGGACTTGAAATATAAAATATAAAAAGCATAATGATTTGAAAATCACAAGGAGGGGTTATGGGGCAAGAGAAAAGAATGCTTGATGGCGACGATTTGTTTATGGCATGTTCGGCGGAGGAAATTTGCCAAAATGTCATAGGGAAATTAGACATTTTCCATTTGGTCAATCTTTGGTATCATGTCGAATCAAATCAGCTCATAAACGGCAAGGTCATATGTTTTGGATGTGAAACCATTCATTTGAGAACGGCCGAGGAATGGATTGAACAATCTTGGGAAGGAATCGTTCTAGTCGATAATGGGCGCGCCAGGGATACTTACTTCCACAAAAAAGGAACTGAACGTTTTAGGCATTTCTGCGGACCTTGTTTTATTGAGGATGATACGAAGCCCAAAATGAATTGGCGGAAATTGTTTTTGCAACATGGAATAGTATTTCCAGAGTAACATGATTCAACCAATAAATTTGTAGTTGTCACCAACAAAACAAAAAGCGTACGACTTAAATCGTACGCTTTTTTACATACAGCACCTGGGTCAGGTTGAACGTGTTGAATTTGGCTCGAGCCTGTCCTCTTGAACCGAACATTACTCATCAATTATATGCGTTTTCGCAAGGAGATCCGTTTGTTTCATATTAAAAAATCGCCCCAATTGTGGGGCGATTCCGGCAAGATAATTTGCTTAATGCAAAATTCCTGCAATATGGATCAGATACAGGAAAATTCCGAGCGGAATGATAAGTAGAGTCCATGCCAGGCCTAAGCCGACCGGTGAGCCCCATTCGTCCCATCTCTGCCTTCGTGATTTAAACCAATAGTCTGGTTCTTCCAAAAGCTTCTTCTGCATCGCTTCTTGATGAGCTACTTCAAACTCTTTTTTGTCCATGATTCTCCATTGAAGATAGGTTAATCTGTTATCCCGCTCGACCATATACGCCATGGCGTATAGAAGGATAGTTGAGGCCCTTGGTCTGTAGATTGGACTTCTTTTTGCGTCTCAAGGGTAAGACAGAAGTATTATTCCAAGTGAGGGTAGTATAACAAAAACATTAGTTTCTGCTAATTTTCTTATTTGGCTTGTACCTATCCCAAATATGTACATTTCAAGTTTTGACAGGAGATGGGACTCGAACCTAAAATCATTGGCAATTCTGCATAACTTGGCTTCAGGCATAATAAAGACGAAATATGAAATTTCGTCTTTATTATTTACCCAACGTTTTGATACTTTTCAGTAGGGCACGTGGGTCAGCCCTGGAAAAAACATATTTGGCTCCCCAGTGATGGGAACGGCAAGAGGGAGGCAAATCGCTTAACGAAAGGTTTTTTCTGTGATAAATTGAGATTACAACTAAATAAAAGTCGTCTAAACCATCAAGCTTGGATATGAGTTCGAAAAAGGTCATTAAAAATTATCTAACACAATAAAACTATGAATCCTCTAATTTTCTGGCCTGAATTTGGAATATTGTTCGCGGGAACACTCGTTGGTGGCTTAGCCATCATGCCCTACAGCTTGAGGCTACTCAAGGCATCCAGTCAGGGTAAGCCGCTCAAGATGTCCATCCAAAGGCTCTCGCTCCTGTCGTTCCTGCAAACTGCCGCCTTGTCTGCAATCGCGATCGGAGTCGGACTGTGGGTTGCCCATTCCATAGGACTTGGTGCACCTTACATTGAAGCGGCTATCGCTGGCACGGCGTCAATCCAAGCGGTCGCAACAATGCTCTCGCTTGCCGTCGGTCTCGGCTTTCTGGGAGGCTTAATCCTTCTCTTGGCGGATATTCTGTTCTTGCCGCATTTGCCCGAACCAATACTCGCCACCGCTCGGAAAACCACGCTATGGGAAAACTTCCTCGCATCGTTTTATGGCGGTATCAACGAAGAAATCCTAATGCGTCTGTTCGGGCTGTCGGTATTTGTTTGGCTATTGTCCAGAATCTGGCACACATCGGCAGGTCTGCCGACCGGTACGGTTTTTTGGACTGTGAACGTGATTATGGCAATCGTCTTTGGACTCGGCCATCTGCCCGCCCTCAAGGGTCTTTTAGGGAAGATAACGCCGCTCATGTTCGCTCGGACGCTATTGCTCAACACACCGATTGCCCTCATATGCGGTTGGTTGTTTTGGACTTACGGAATTGAAGCGGCGATAGTGGCGCATTTTGCCGCCGATATCATCTACCACGTCGGAGGGACTATCGTGCTTCGACTCAACGACAAACATCATTTCGTTTCATAGTTCATATAAAGCTCCGAGAAATCGGGGCTTTTTGATTGGGCTTAGATTTTTTACAACATTCCCAGAAAAGATTTATGCCGCAGACGGCATCGAAGTTTTACATATAAGAATGAGAATACTGGGGGTTGACTGTTCGCTTCCCGCGCTTCGGCAAGAACCTTAATTGCCTATCACCATCGGAGGGTATACGCTGGTAAAGATATGAGTTCGGAAAAGGTCATTAAAAATAATATAAGGAAATAACCATATGAAAAACTTATACGCAAAAGCGGTTGGTGGACTCTTGTTCCTGTTCGTTGTCTTCGCGGCGATGTTATTCATCCCTGCATGGACGTTCAATTACTGGCAGGCGTGGATGTTTCTTGCCGTGTTTTTCGTATCGGTATCAGCGATTTCCGCATACCTTATGAAAAACGACCCGAAGTTGCTGGAACGACGAGCGGGCGGTTCCGAACAGGAAACGAGCCAGAAGATTATCCAATTTCTTTTGACAATAGCGTTCCTCGCATCCATCATCATCCCTTCTCTCGACCATCGCTTTGCGTGGTCTGTGATGTCGCCCTATTTCGTGGCGATCGGAGATGTTCTCGTAGCAACGAGTCTCCTCATCATATTTCTCGTGTTCAAGGAAAACACGTTCACTTCGCGGATCGTGGAAGTTGATGTGGAACAAAAAGTAATTTCGACGGGACTGTATGCGCTCGTGCGTCATCCGATGTATATGGGAGCTTTATTCCTATTCGTCGGCATACCTCTCGCGCTCGGCTCATGGTGGGGATTACTCACATTCATCCCGCTCACGTTCATCATCGTCTGGCGGCTTCTCGACGAGGAGCGATTTCTCGCAAAGAACCTGTCGGGCTATGCGGAGTATAGAGACAAAGTGAAATACCGCTTGATTCCGTTCGTGTGGTAAATAGTTTCAAAAAAACAAAGCTCCGAGAAATCGGAGCTTTTTTATTCAAATAATTTTAGGGAGTATTACTCCCGAAATGTACGACAAAAAACTGAAAGAGTACAAGTCAAAACAGTTTGATATTACCCAACAAGTCCAAGAGCATAGCAAAGCAGACGAAAACCATTATCTAACCGCCGCACGCCTGCTTGAGGTTCTTTAGTTATCCCTCCTGGAGAAACTATACCGAGAGAAAATAGAGAGGGATCCAAAGCGGTTCCAATAGAAAGATGTCGTTTAGAATTCATATTTTACAAGGCGCATCATATCCCTCAGCATTTCATGAGGAATATGAAGGTTATCTGCAGCGCTTAAATCCAACGGGAATTCCTTGGCAAAAGGGGATTCGAAAACCGACACCTCATCGACCCTTTTTAATGCAGGATTCAAAGCATCAATTTCATCCAGGTTATTCACAGCCCAGCGAATTACAACCTGCATCTTTTCGGCAAGCATTTTCTTTCCGGCTTCAACGACAAAGGGGCTCATGACATCAAATGCGATAATGCCATGATGGAAGCGCTTAACAAGATGGCTGAAGAGCATGCGTACTTCTTCTTCGCTTAAATATTCTAGACATCCTTCCGAGATGATCATCGTCGGTTTGCCAACAGGAACGTGCGTTAGCCATGCAGGATCGGTGACCGATGAAGAAATCATTGTATATCCCGGGCTGTCGGCATAGAAATGCTTGCGGAGTTTAATTACGTCAGGATAGTCAATATCAAACCATTGCACGGTTTCTGGCGGATCTACGCGAGTGACTCGCGCATCAAGACCGCATCCAAGATGAACGATGACGGCATTCGGATTTTTCTCAATGAAGTCTCTCGTCCAATCATCATAATGCCGGGCACGTATGACCGAATCATTGTCAGACTTTTCCATAGTACCGAAGTCATAATCTAAAGAGGTCATGATTTTGTTTGCTGTCGTATCACGCAGAAGTGAATGTGACGCAAGGCTGTCGAGCGCTTTCTCGCGTAATGGAATCAGAAGTGTCGCTTGCGCTCCAGTCAAATGAATTTTTTGAATGGATTCATTATGTAGTTCCATGAATTTTTTTAAGTTAATTATAATTTGAAGCCCAAAATTTGTTGATGATTTCAGTATACTCTTATTATCACTAAAGGAAGCAAATAATTTTTGGCAGTACCTGGGATTCGAACTCAAATTCTTTGGCACTTCAGGTTTTGACAGCAGATGGGTCTCGAACTTAAAAAATAGGTAAATTTACTAAATCGATCAAGAGCAATATAAAATCCACAAACTT